>Ga0256826_1002417_pt1 | contig 11391 bp, 7 predicted proteins | sample CV79metaG_FD_185975 | JGI IMG/M metagenome (GOLD analysis project Ga0256826, IMG submission 185975) | Hydrothermal vent microbial communities from East Pacific Rise, Pacific Ocean - CV79 | ecosystem: Environmental > Aquatic > Marine > Hydrothermal vents | place: Pacific Ocean: East Pacific Rise... | reverse complement strand
TCCGAATTAATTGTATTCCCTAACTCTAACTGAACATATCCTTGTAAATTATAGATTTTGCAATATTGGTCTTTTCGCTCTATACTTTTGAATAATTTGAAACAACTATCACTATATAGAAGAGCTTTATCATATTCCTTTTTTTCCCAAAATACAATTCCTAAATTAAAATAGTTTATACCAATAAGAGCCTTGTCGTTTTCAGGGTTACAAATATTTAATGATTTTTGATGTGCTGCAATAGCATCATCCATTTTCTTTTGCATATTATAAATCATGGCACAATTATTATAACCTGCCGCTATACCATGTTTATTACCAAGCGGAATAAATTTCTCCAAACTGGAGTTGTAGTATTCTAAAGCCAAATCATAATCGCCCAAAGTATAATAAACGCCTCCAAGTTTTCCTGTAATTTCAGCATTTGCAAAAAGGTTATGTTGTTTTTGAGCTATTTTTAAGGCTTTCAGATAATAGTAAATTGCTGAATCTGGGAGGTTAAATATTCTTTCTTGAGCTTTTGCCATGCAATCTTTCATAGAAACTGAGCTAATAGAATCAGTAAATCCTTGATTTTGAGCATAAGAGATTAGGGTTACAAACAGGAAAAGAAAAAGATTACGAAACCTCATGTTTTGTGTTTATTTAGCTATTTAAGCCGAATTATAACAAATATAAGGATTTATTCTGATAAATGCATCGTTTTTTATTAAGTTTAATAAGCTAAATATGAATGCGTTAAAAATATTATGATAAAAGTGTTTTAATATTTTAGAACTACTTACTCTCCAACATTTCAATAAATTGCAAAGAGAAATTATAGACATCACCGGGCCATCTGGCAGAAACAAAATTCCTGTCTCTAAGCACAAATCCTCTTGAAAGATGTTGAAAATCGTCACGCAAAATTGACTTGGGGCCTTGAATAAATTGTGTACTATTTTGTAATACAGATTTCACTTCATCTTCTACGGTTATTTCCGGGTAGGTTAGGTAATAATCACCCATCCATAAGCGAGTTAAGTTATATGCTAATAGCTCTTGTGACTTGAGTAAGGCAGTAGTTCTATAATGATACAGAACAGATTTGCCGGTTTGTTTATCCTTACTTCTGGCTGCTAAAACTACACCATGACAGATAGCAGCAACAGCTTTATTATTTGCGAAAAAATCACCGACAAGCTTTTGTAGAATACCGGACTCTAAATATTCTTTTACAGGTTTATCATGTCCTCCGGGGAGTAAAAGAGCATCAAAATCATGTTCCGAAACATCGGTATATTTGAGAGGGCTGCTAAAGGACTTGCCTATACTCAATTCTTGATAGGCTTCCACAGCATCCTTTCTGGCAGCTAAAGCAGATTTTAATAATCCCAAACTTTTCCCGGTTAGCATAATCTGATCCGCTTCGGCTTTCTTTCCATCAGGAGTAATAAACACTAAATCGAATCCTTTTTCAATTAGTATTTTACTAGGTATTGCTACTTCCGATGGATCGCAACCATAGGATGGTAAAGGAATAAGTATTCTTTTTTTGCTCATGTTAATTAGTTCGCTTTAGTTTGGGTTTTCTTTCAAAACAGGTTTGGATTTTAGCAATTGTAGTAATAATTAACAGTTAAAAATCTTTTAAAACTTGATAATCCTCTTCGATTTTTCAATACCTTTATTAGAGGCTGTGCAAATATATACTCCCTTTTTTAGTTCTGTAGTGCTTAGTGAAACATGATGCTCTCCGGCTTGTGTTTTCATAACTAAAACAGTTCTTCCTGTCATATCAGTAATCTTGATAAGAGTTTTTTCATGATCAATGTTTTGAAGGTTAATTTTTAATTGATTGCTAAAAGGATTTTGTAAAATAGTAAAGCTAAAGCTTTGATTATTAATAGAATTATCTATTGAAACATTCAATCGTTTTTCAATCTTTACATCATCAATAAACCAAGAATACCAAAGGTTGTCGTAAAGTTGATTATACGCACGCCAAGCTACTTTAATGCTTTGGCCTAAATAATTATCCAAAGGAATTGAAATAGTTTCGTCATATTGAATAACTCTATTATCCATAAAAAAGGCATCCCATTTATCTTCCCAAGCACCGCCATTAGTTGAAATAGCAACTACAAAATGATCATAATCATAAGAGCCTAACTGGGCAAAGGTTTCAAAAGTAAGATCGGCAAGGTGAGTAATTTCTACTTCAGGACTTATCAACCATTCATCTTGTTTGTTTTCCTGATAATCCCATCCCACCATAGCTTGGTATTCGCCGTCAGGAGGAGTCACTACATATTCTATTCCATCGCTATCGGTATAGTCTTCCTCATCAACTTGCGACCAAACAAACCAAGTATAGGGTTGCATAATCTGTGTCCAGCCATTGGGTAAAAACTCATCTTCAAAACTCTCTTCAAAAAGAGGAGCAATACCTGTCCAAGTAATATCAAATAAATCTGTTTCAGCAGAATTCCCGTAAATATCTTCCATAACAAACTTAACGCTTCCTGATGTTTGGTCCACCTGAGCCGGAATATTTCCTGTATAATGATGGTCTCCTTTTGATTTGTCAACTAATGACAATTCGAAGAACTCCTCGCCATTTCCAACATTATAAATCCCTTGCATGGTTTCTGTTACATCCGATTCATCACGTATCACTATTTCTACAGGCAATTCTAAGTCGGCATATTGAATCAATTCATTAATAGATATAAATTCAGGGGCTTCTTCATCTGCAACATTTTCATTAATCTTGATATCATCAATATACATATTCCAGCCATAATCGCTAAAAGCTCTAAATACTATATATTTATTATTTGTATTTCCGGTAAATATGAATGAATATTCAAACCAACCTTCGGTAGTTTCTACCGGTTCCATGCTGATTGTTCTGTGGATACTTCCTAATAGCTCTGCATTATTTAGCTCTATATCATCACTTAGATAAATCTCTATTTTATCGGCTCTATTATCAATATTATCTGTTCTGTAAAACCAAAACCTGACGAGATATTCGTTGGCAGAAAGCTCTAATTCTGGTGAAACCAAAAGAGCAGAATAAGTAGCCTGAGCAGAAAAAGAGTTATAATAAGCCATAGCTATTGAATTATCATGAGGAAAGCATGTTGGCCACTCTCCTTCAGTACTTCTTTCGTAGTTTTTATTTCCGTTTTCAATATTTACATCCCAGCCTATTGGTGGGAATAGTTCTTCTTCAAAACCCTCTGTTAAGGGGTAGTTGTGATAAACAGTAAGGATAGTGGATAAAAAATGCTTGGATGAATTAAGACCTGAATTTACCGAGAAAAAATTGGTAATAGTTTCCCCAATTTGACCAAAATCTACTCCTGTTTCCGGAACCATTTGCCTAAAAATAATGGTGTCTTTTTCAAATGATTGAAGATTAATACTTGTGATGGGTCCTGAGCCATCTTTATAATAAAATTCTGCTTCCCAATCTTCCTCAGAAGTAGCCTCTAAATTTATTACATCTTCGCTTAACCCTGTATTTATTATTTCAATGAAATAATCATGTGAATCTCCTGCATATATCAGGGTGTCTGGGTTTAATCTATTAGTGGTAAACTCATAGTCGTTAATAATTTTCAGTTTAGTTTCATCTATATTCAAATACCAAGGGCTATTATCTGCCATGCCGTGAATTCCAAGAAAAAACACTCCTGTTTCGGTACTCACAAAATTTACTTTTAATTCTTGATAGCTGTCGTTATTAATTTCTGTAAGAGGGAATATTTCGTTTTGCATCATACTGGGGTCTCCTTCTATTCCCCACTTCACCTCCATTGAGAAACCGGTATTTCCATCTGTTTTATACCACATTGAAAACTCATAGGTTTTGCCAGCAATCAGGTCAATTTGTTTATACATCCAATGGTTACTATCCCAATTTAGGTATGCATACCAATCGCCATTATAGGGTTCGCGGCCGTGACTTTGAATACCTTCACCGGCTAACCAACCATTGGCATCACAAACCCATCCTGTAGGAGGAGTTTCGTTGGTATTATCAAATTCAAAACCATCGAGAAAAATGATTTGGGAAAATGATAATTGAGAAAAGATGAGGAGTGCAAAAATTAAAATAATTTTTTTCATGATAAATTTGTTAAGAAAACAAATATACCACTTTCTTAGTCTCAAAAAATTCTTCTTCAAACTCCTTGGAGAGTTCTAATATTTTATACTTTTTCCCTGTTTGGTGGATTTCGTCAAGGATGTCTCCACCCTTTAAATAAATGATTCCATTCCTGAGATCATTAAAACCCTTCTTCCGGATTTTGTTTTTTATCCATTTATTAAACTCAGGCAAACGTGTAACGGCACGGCTTACAACAAAATCAAACTGTCCGCCAACATTCTCTGCTCTTACTTGTTGAGCTATCACATTATTTAAACCTAATTGATTAGCTATTTCGTAAACCACTCTTACTTTTTTACCAATGGAATCCACTAAATGAAACTGTACTTGAGGAAACATTATTGCTAAAGGAATACCGGGAAATCCCCCTCCGGTTCCCACATCGAGTACTTTGGTATTGGGTTTAAACTCAATCATTTTTGCAATGCCCAAAGAGTGTAAAATATGCCTTTCTAATAAATGTTCAGTATCTTTTCTACTAATTAAATTGATTTTTGAATTCCAATCTAAATATAATTCTAAAGCATCATTATAGAGTTTTAATTGCTTTTCAGTTAAATTAGGGAAGTATTTTTTAAGCATATCTGTTGGTTTTTTGCAAAGATAATCCATCCTCCATTAATAGATGCAAAATATGGTTAAATACTAAGTTTATTAATCAATTAATAACTAATAAAAACGCCATTATAGCATAAATAAGACAAGTTTTATAAGAGTATTACTTAATTTGGCAAGGGCTTTTTGATAAAACATTCATCTGTTGAATTTATTTATTTTCTAAATAAGGTTTTACAAAATCAGTTAAATATAAGTAATACAAAGCAATACAGGGTTTTGTTATTTAGAATAGCTATAAATTTTCTAAAAACATTTGTTATTGTTAATAATTTAACAAGTATTTATATATGTTTGTTATTGAATTAACAAAACTATAAATCAATAAGATATGGCGTATACAGAAAAATTAGTAGAAGACTTGGTCATTAAGCACGGAAAAACCCGTAACAGTCTACTTCCTGTTTTGCAAGGAGTAGTTAAAGAAGAGCACTATTTATCCGATGAAGCCATGATTGCCATAGCAAAAGCTCTTAATCTTTCCTCAGCAGATATATATGGCACAGCTTCTTTTTACTCCTTTTTAGATACGGAACCAAGAGGAAAAAATATCATAAGGGTTTGCAAAACTATTACTTGTAAAATGAAAGGAAAGCAGCAAATTATTGAAAAAATTGAGGAGCATCTCAAGATAAAAGAAGGAGAAACTACCCGTAACAATAAATTTACCATGCTTGCAGCCAACTGTCTTGGTTGGTGCCACAAAGGACCAGTTATGCTCATTAATGATGATGTATATCCGGAAGTAAACCCCGATAAAGTAATTGAAATAATTGAAAAATATTGTTAATCTAAAAATCAGGAAAAATGACACCCAAAAAATTAAAACGAGTAGATATTATTTTTGATTGTGATGGTTGCGAACCAGTTGACGTCATAAGAGAAGCAATTAAATTAAGCCCGGACGAAATAGTATCAGCAATTATTGAAAGTGGTCTTAGAGGAAGAGGGGGAGCAGGATTTCCAACAGGAATGAAGTGGAAGTTTGCTAAAGAAGAGAAGTCTGACATTAAATATGTAATCTGTAATGCAGATGAAGGAGAACCTGGAACTTTTAAAGACAGAGAAATACTGGATATGGTTCCTAATAAAGTGCTTGCCGGGATGGCTGTGTGCGCATATGCTATTGGTGCTAAAGAAGGATTTATATATTTGAGAGGAGAGTATAATTTTTTGCTTAAGAAATTAATTAAAACTATAGATATTTTTAATAATACATTAAGTAAAATGGGACTCGATTTTGCCATTAGTATTCGGTCAGGAAGTGGTGCTTATGTTTGTGGAGAAGAAACGGCTCTTTTTGAATCCATGGAAGGGAAACGAGGTGAGCCAAGAAACAAACCACCGTTCCCTACACATAAAGGATATAATGGAAAACCAACAGTTATTAACAATGTTGAAACCTTGGTATACACCGCTATGATTATTAGGATTGGAGTAAAAGAGTTTAAAAAACTTGGCACTACCGATTCACGAGGAAGTAAGGTGTTCTCGGTTTCCGGAGATACACCTAAAGCTGGTGTTCATGAGTTAGAGCTTGGGTTAAACGTTGCCGAATTTGTAGAGGAATTTGGTGATGGCGATACCAAAGCTGTGCAAGTAGGAGGAGCAGCGGGTTTTTGCGTTCCTCGGCGAATGTTTAATGAAACCATTATTGGGTTTGAAGGAACTCCAACAGGAGGATCCATGATGGTTTTCAATTCTACACGCTCAATGTTTAATATCTTAAATGATTATTTGGAATTTTTTGCCGAAGAATCATGTGGACAATGCACCCCTTGTCGAGTAGGTACTCAACAACTAATTCGTGGTGTTCATGCTGTAAAAAAAGGAGAAAAACCATCAGATTATTTAGATCAATTGCTAAAACTAACTGATACAATGAAAATAGCATCAAAGTGTGGATTAGGACAATCTGTGGCTAATTCATTCTCTTCTATTGTTACAAATTTCCGTGAGGAAATGATTTATTAATCATTAAATAAAGGAAAATATGTCTAAAATAAATATCAGCATCGATGGGAAAAATGTTCTTATAGAAAAAGGGAAAACTATTCTTGATGCAGCAAAAAAAATTAATGTAAAAATACCAACACTTTGTTATCACGAAGACTTATGCGTTGCCGGAAATTGCCGTGTTTGTGTTGTGGAAGTGGAAGGAAGCAGAGCATTACAGGCATCTTGTGCCATCCCCGCTTCCGAAGGAATGTCTATCAGAACAAATAGTCCAAAAGTGAGAAATGCAAGAAAAGACATCATTGCGATGTTGGTTTCTGAACATAATACTCAATGCACAACTTGTTACCGCAGTACTAATTGTGAGCTACAAGATCTATCAGCCGAATATAATATTGATAATGATAGATATTTAAGCATTTTGAAACCCAATATTGAAGTGGACAAATCCTCATGGTCCATAGAAAAAGATGACAGCAAATGTGTTCGTTGCCAACGTTGTGTAAGAACTTGTGCCGAATTACAACATGTAAATGCTCTAACAGTTAGCCATAAGGGTAAGGATATGAAAATAAGTACTTTTCATGACCTTCCCATGAAAGATGTAGTATGCACCAATTGTGGTCAGTGCGTGAATCGCTGTCCTACAGGTGCTTTAACTGAAAGACGATACTTTGATGAAGTGTGGGAGGCCATTGGCGACCCTAACAAACATGTTGTAATGAATACCGCTCCATCAGTTAGAGTGGCAATAGGTGAAATGTTGGGTTATCCCGTAGGAACAAGAGTAACAGGAAAAATGGTAACAGCTATGAAGAGACTTGGGGTTGATTCTGTTCTTGATACAGATTTTTCGGCCGATCTTACCATTATGGAAGAAGGAACAGAATTACTTGTTAGACTAAAAAAAGCTCTTGTGGAGAAAGATGATACTGTGAAGTTACCTATGATTACTTCTTGTTCTCCGGGATGGGTGAAGTTTTGCGAACATTTATTCCCAGATCATCTTGGACATTTGTCTACTTGTAAGTCTCCTCAACAAATGTTTGGGGCTTTAACCAAAACCTATTACGCAAATAAAAAAGGAATAGACCCAAAAGATATTGTAAGTGTAGCTATAATGCCTTGTGCAGCTAAAAAATTTGAAGCCAACCGACGCGAAATGAATGATAGTGGATTTCAAGACATTGATGCAGGTTTAACTACTCGTGAACTAGGCCATATGATCAAACAGGCAGGTTTAAATTTTCTTGATTTGGAAGACTCTACTTACGATAGTATTATGGGAGAATCTACTGGAGCCGGTGTTATTTTTGGTGCTACAGGAGGGGTAATGGAAGCCGCGTTAAGAACTGCTTACGAGTTAGTTACAGGAAAGGAAGTTCCATTTAAACATATGAATATTGAACCTGTAAGAGGAACTGATGGAATAAGAGAAGCCACGATAAAAATAGAGGGAACTTTACCTGAATGGTCTTTTTTAGAGGGTGTAGATTTACGTGTTGCCGTTGCTCATGGTTTAATAAATGCCAGAACAATAATGGACCAAATTGCCGCCGGTGAATCCCCATATCATTTTATTGAGATAATGGCCTGCCCAGGAGGTTGCATAGGTGGTGGTGGGCAGCCAATACCTACCAACGAAGCAATCCGCAAACAAAGAATTGCTGCGATATACGAAGAAGACATGAACATGAAAGTTAGGAAGTCGCATGAAAACCCAGAAATTAAAAAAGTTTACGCCGATTTTCTTAAGGAACCTTTAAGTCATGTTTCACATAATTTGCTTCATACAACATACCGAAAACGCCAACACTATTAAATATAATTTGAATAGCTATGTAAAGACATTATTTGTTAAAACCCCATGATTTATTAATGGGTTAAATGAAAGTAATATGAAGGAATATCATTTTCATCTATATATTATAGGTGTTATGATATTCCTTATTTTTTTCTACATTTGTAATATAAACACACTGGGCACCAAATTCATAATAATCAACCTATGAAAATTAAACCACATCTACTACTTCTACTTTTTGTATTTACTTTTTTGCTATCCTGGGGACAATCTATTGATAGCCTCAAATTTAAACTGATTCAACCCTCAATAAATATTTCTGAAAGGGCTAAAATAAAATATAAAATTGCACGCAACTATTTTAATCAAAACACTTATGATAGCGCTTTAAAATACTCAACGGATGCTTTAAAGGATTTTGAGGACTTTAAAAAAGATAAAAACTTAGTTAGTATTTTATTATTACAATCACGAATATTAAATAAGCAAGGTTTCAATAAACGGTTATTCCCTACTCAGCACAGACTAATACTAGCCCTTTTAGCTAATCAGGATTCTACAGGACTTATGGATGCTTACGATAAAATGGGTCTGTATTTTTACCATTTAGGGGTAATTGATAGTGCTATGTATTATTATAAAATGGCCTTTGGAATAGGGAAAATTACCAATAATAAGAAAGCACTTATGGATTCTTATAATAACATAAGTCAACTTTATAATTATCAAGGAAAATATCAAGAAGAGTTGAGATATTTACACAAGGGTCTTAATATGGCAATCGCTCAATCAGAAGATTTTTCTAAAGCTACTTTCTATCATAATATTGCCCTTTCACATATTAACTTACAAGAGTTTGATTCAGCCCTTATCTATATTAACAAAGCAATAGATATTAATACTTCACTTAATAAAATGGATCGATTGGCATTAAATAAAACTGCTTTAGGAAATGTTTATGCTATGCAAGGCGATGTAAAAAAAGCAATGGTTTATTTTAATGAAGCTTTATTGTATTACTCAAAAAGTGGAAATCTTTATGGCCAAGTTGAATCTAATTATAATTTAGGATATTCCTATTATTATTTAAAAGATTATAGCCCCGCATTAAAGTATTTCTTTGAATCGCTTCGTTTAGCAAAAATTATCAATACAACAAGCTACCAAATAGATATATACATAAGTCTTTCTAATGTTTATAAAGGCCAAGGGGATGATAAAAAAGCCCTAAGTTATTATAAATATTATCATAATTTACAAGATAGTTTAACGAGGAGTACCAATGTTCAGTTTATTACAAAGGCACAAACAGAGTTTGAGTTCGAAAGAAACTCAATAGAAATAAAACTACTAAATAAGGAAAGCGAACTAAAAGACAAAAAATTTAAAAATACTATTGTTATTGCTTTAATCTCTTTAGTGAGTATTATTATTCTCAGTATATTATTAGTGTTAATATTTAGAAAATTACGTAAAAACGAAGAACTTAATAAGCAATTAGTTAAACAAAATTATACTATTCAAGAGAGCCATACCAGACTAAAAAAGTTCGAGGAGACTATACAGGACGATATCAAATATGCTAAAAACATACAGCACTATTTTTATAATGATTCAAAGATTTTTGATAAAATATTTAGTGAGCATTTCTTTAGGTCTTTTACCACAAAACCTCTTAATAACTCACTTTTATGGACCAACAAAGTAGGAAATAAGCTTTATTGGGCTATCATTACTTTAAACCACGACCAATTGAAGGGTGCCTATACAGGAATGTATGTTTATAATATGCTAAATAAAGTTTTTTTTAGCAAAAAATTCTCAGGGGTTGAATCTTTTTTTAAAACCTTTATTTATGAAAGTTTCCCCACAGATAAAGATCAAACTTGGGGTAAGGTTCAAATGCTATTTTGCTCTTTTGACATAAAGAAAGCAGAAATTCAGTTTGTTAATATTGGTATAAACGCGGAGTTAATACGAAATGCAAAAGTATGGGAATTTAAACCATTATACCCATATGTGAGTTCCGAAAAATCCGATTCTATTATTTCTAACAAAGTACAAATACAAAGTAATGACAGGCTCCTGTTTTTTAGTAAAAATTGGAGTATTGATGATGAACCTTTTTCTGTGGGCAAACTCATTTTTAATGAAACAGTAACATCAAAAGAGCCAGAAGTCTCAGATTTTGTTGATAAGGTTATCGGGTTAGAAACTACCAATGATTTTGTTTTACTATCTCTAAAAATGTAGGCCTTTTTTTGGCACGGTTTTCTTATACTATTCAGTATCCTTTCTGTTATATCGATATTATATAGAAGTTTATAGTAATAATTACTATGAGATTTCATAGGTGAATTACGCCCCATTGTAAAACCTAAAAAAACATGATATGAGTAAACGTAAAACTGAGAAAGCAAACTTAGAAAATAAGCGAAAGATATTCCTTGAAATAGGTTTCATTATAACATTGGCAGCCGTTTTAATAGTATTTGAATGGAAATCATACGATTATATTGAATACAGTAATATATATAGAAATAATTATCAGTTACCAGAAGAAATAAACCTAATTCAGATTAAGAAAGAAGAAGTGATTCCCCAAAAACCGGAATCGTTTATGGTAATTAATATAGTAACTGATGATACACCTGATGATGAAATAAATATTGATGCTGATTTTATTGAAGAGGAAGAAAACGGTGATTGGGTTCTTATAATTGAAGATGAAGACCCTGTAATTGAAACATTTCCTTTTGTATCAGTACAAGAAAAACCCGAGTTTCCAGGTGGTGTACCAGCCCTGATGCGCTTTGTTTCACAACATTTTAAAGTACCTAGAGTAGATTTAGAG
>Ga0256826_1002416_pt1 | contig 11394 bp, 10 predicted proteins | sample CV79metaG_FD_185975 | JGI IMG/M metagenome (GOLD analysis project Ga0256826, IMG submission 185975) | Hydrothermal vent microbial communities from East Pacific Rise, Pacific Ocean - CV79 | ecosystem: Environmental > Aquatic > Marine > Hydrothermal vents | place: Pacific Ocean: East Pacific Rise... | reverse complement strand
TGATGGTGAACCTAAGGGGACATCAGGAAAACCATCTTTAATGGTCTTACAAGGTCAAGATATTATCAATGTTGCAGTTATTATAGTGAGATATTTTGGTGGTACAAAACTGGGTACTGGTGGATTGGTGAGAGCCTATAGTGAAGCTGTAAATTTAGTTATACAAAATGTTGAGTTTACTGAGTACAAAAAAGAGATAACTGAAACTATAGAGATAGAGTATTCTGATGTACGTTTTATAGATTATGAGTGTGAAGCTTTTGGAATAACTATAGTTGAAAAAGCTTTTGACTTGAAAACTATTTATGAGATAAAAGCTGACGAAGAGAGTATGAAAAATTTCTTAGCTAAAGTAGAACGAACTATTATTTTACTTGGTAAATAATTTTTAAGGTCAAGGTGAGGTATATTTACCTACCTTGAACTGCGTTACCCATATCCCACATTGGTAAGAATATACCAAGAGCTAGTAAAATAACCATCGCTGCGATGATAAAAAGCATAATAGGCTCAATTGCCTCACTTAAACCATCAATAATAGCATCAAAACGCATTTTATAATACTCTGCAACTTTCTCAATCATAGCATCAAGAGTACCACTATCTTCACCAGCACGCACCATTTGAATAATCATATTTTCAAAAAGTTCAGTCTCTTCTAAACCTTTATTAAGAGTTCCACCTTTTTCAACTGCAAATCTTACAGATTGAAGTTTGGCTTTTAAAGGGAGGTTATCTATCATTTCAATAGTAGTATCAAGTGCCTCTGCAATAGGAATACCTGCACGAATTAGTTCTGAAAAAACAAGTGTAAATCTATTTAATGTTGAAAATTTAATAATATTTTTTAAAAGCATAGTCTTGAGAAGAAGTTTATGCCAGCCAAATCTAAACTCCTTAGAGTTGTTTATAAAGTATTTAAGTGTCGTAACTGCTGCGATAATTGCTGCAATAACATAAGGACCATAATTTGTTAATAAATCAGAAAGAGTTAAAAGGATAATAGTTGGAAGTGGCAAGTTAGCACCCAGTTGCTCAAATATTTCTTTAAATTGCGGTACAACATAAGTAAGGAGTACACTAAATGCTACAGCCATTGCTATCATAACATTCCTAGGGTATGCCATAGCTTTTTTAAACTTTGTGATATTTGCACGGATCTCTTCAAGCATATCAGCAAGAGCATAGAGAGACTCATCCAGATTACCTGTTTTTTCACCAAGTTGAACCATTGCAATAGTTAGATTTCCAAGCTCAAAACGAAAGTTTTCCATCGCTGCTGAAAAAGAGTGTCCGGCATTGATATCATCAGCTAACTTAGAGAAAACAAATTTGAGTGCTTCATCATCTGTAGCACTAGCTATCTCACTAAGAGAATCATGAATAGAGATACCTGCATTTGTCATAACAGCAAGCTGTCTAATAGCAGCAATTAAAGCATCTGGTTTAATCTTTCTTTTTTTAATATTTTGAAGAAGATTTGTTTTAAATCTTTTAAATTGATCTTCAAATGGCTCTTTTGCCTCAACAACTTTAATAATGATTCCACTGAATTTAAGTTTGGCAAAACTATTTGCCTCTTTTTTATTTTCAGCATAAAAGCCCATCTCTTCTTTTTTACCCTTGGTTAATACTGTTGCTACAAAGTACATCATCCTTTTGCCACCTTTAGTATCTCTTCGATGCTTGTTATACCATCAAGAGCTTTTTGAATACCATTTTGAAATATATCAATAAAACCATCTTCTTTCGCCTGTGCTAGCATGGCATCTTTACCTGCACCTTTAGCTATAAGTGATGAGAGTTCTTCTGTTACAGTTAAAACTTCACAGATCATCTCTCGACCCATATACCCACTGTCTCCACACTCTTTACAGCCACTACCTTTATAAAACTTTGCACCTTCTGGAACTATACCATCAATCTCTTCAAGTACAGTAGCAGAGAGTTTTTCTTCGACTTTACAATGAACACATATTTTACGAACAAGGCGTTGTGCTTGAATAGCAACAAGTGCACCCGAAATAAGATAGTGTTCAATTCCCATATCAGCCATACGAGGAATAGCAGAAATAGAGTCATTTGTGTGTAGAGTTGAGATAACCATGTGTCCTGTTAAAGCTGCTTTAATAGCAATTTCAAGTGTCTCTTGATCACGAATTTCACCAATCATAATCTTATCTGGATCCTGACGTAAGATAGATCGAAGTGCATCTGCAAAACTTAGACCAACTTTGGCGTTTACTTGAACCTGTTGGATAAGATTCATTCGATACTCAACAGGATCTTCAACTGTAATAACCTTGTCCTCTACATTTCTTAGTTCATTAAGTGCACCATACAGTGTAGTTGTTTTACCAGATCCAGTTGGACCAGTTACAAGAATAATTCCATATGGAGCTTCAAGTCCTTTAATGAGTTTTTGATAACTTACACTATCCATACCAGCATCTTCGAGTTTTACAAGTGCTTTTTCTTTGTCAAGAACACGCATAACAATAGACTCACCATAAAGAATAGGAAGAGTAGAGATACGGAAATCATATTCACGAGTACCTACCGTTGTTGAAAAACGTCCATCTTGAGGTTTTCTCTTTTCAGCTATATCGAGATTTGCGAGGAGTTTAAGTCTTGATGCGAGGGGAGGGTATATATTCTTCTCAAAAATAAATGACTCAACAAGTTTACCATCAATTCGAGCACGAACTACACAGTTTTTCTCAGTTGGTTCTATGTGAATATCACTACCCCTTGCATTAATACACGTTTTAAGTACAACATCAATGAGAAGTAAGATAGATGATGCTTCTTGCTGTTCTTCTACTGTGTTAATAGAATTAAGTTCATCTTGGACTTTTTTTACAAGATCTTTAACACTATCTTTTAAGGCAATTTTATTAAGGTATGAGGAGATTTGTTTTTTTGTACTCAGTGCAATTTTTAAGATTTTACGAGGAAAAAGTCTTTGAATGGACTCTTCAGCATCTATATTTAAAGGGTCATTAAATGCAATTGTTACCGTCATATCATCTTGTGAAACAGGGATGACATTATATTTTTGAAGTTGTGCTAGAGGTACTTTACTTGTAAGATTATAATCCATATCAATAGAATCTAAGTCGACAAATACTAAGTCAAGCTCTTGAGCAAGTTTTTCTAAAACAACTTTTTCATAAATATAGTCATAATTGTCAATTATTGATAAATCATAGACACCATCTCTTACATTTTGAACAATGAATCGAACAAGTCTATCCATAGTCATAAAACCAGAAAGAGTGATATCTCTAAGGATTAAGTTCTCATCTATACCTTTTTCCAAAAGTCTATGAACTTGCCCTTTCATGATAGAGCCGTTAGCAAGTAAATCTGTTGTTATTCTATCCACAGTCTCTCCTACCAGTAAACATGGCGTTTTATAGTTATTGTATCATAAAACTCTTCTATAACTATTTTATCAAGTTTATAATCCCTTGATATATAAAGTTTATATGTAAGTTTAGGATCATTCGGATCCTCAAACAGATAAAATGCCCTAGGTTCATGTTTTTCAAGTTTAGAGTAGAGCTCAAATACTTTTGAAAGTACATAGTCTGTTGTTGGTAAATCAAACGCTGATAAATCATAGTTGTCAACTAGTGCATGATAGAGTAGTTTCTTCTGCATTAATATAACAGAAAAATAAGCTGAATTTGCACGGGACTCTTCAGAAATTTTAAGAACAGCAGTAGGAACTGCAAGTCTGTCTATATAGTCAGAATTTAAACATGCAAAAGCATATAAAGATACAAACTCTTCATCTTTTTTATTTTTTTTGAAATTATCAAAACCTATTTGACAAACATCTTCATATTTTTGATTTTGGTAAAGATTAAACATATTTTGTTTTATATCCGCATATAAATTAAGAGCTAAAATAAGTACTAATATTATTTTCATCGAAATTTTCCTGATTGTATTTCATCAAGAAGGATTTGTGCACTATTTGATTGGGACTGTTTTATATACTTTTTCAAAGTTTTAATTGCTTTATCCTTTTTTCCTAGTTTAACAAGTGATTTAGCAAAGATAATCCAACTAGACTCGATATCTCTGTTTATTTCGTTAGTCATTAGCGCGTAGTTATAAGCTTGTCTATAATTTTCAAGTTCATAATACTTCTTCGCTACAAATAGACTTAATGCAGGATTATTATTTTTTTTAAAACGTTTTATAATGTCATAGATATCATTTTGAGTATTTTGGCGTTTAATTTGAATGTGTTTGGGACTCTGTTGTGCTACAGGCTCTACGGTTTGTGTCTCTGCAACTTGAGGCTTTCTAACCGTATTCTTTCTAACTGTATTCTTTTGAACAGTATGAGGCTTGTCTATCTCATAACCATTATCTGCTGTTTCATTATTATAGTACGGTTGAACAGAATTTTGCATTTTTTTCATAAAACCTAAAGATGGAGATAGTTTTACTTTTTGTGAGTTTTTTTGAGAAGTTTGTTTTTGTATGGTGGTAGGTTTGAGTACTTTCTTAACTACTCTCTTTTTTAAAACTGTTTTTTCAGAAGTAGGAGCTTGCTTTTTAAGTACTTCTTTTTGTTTTACAATAGTATGTGTAGTGGGAACTATTAAAGACTTAGTCATAGTTTTATCAGGTTTTATAGAACTATTAGATGAGAAACTAACTAAAATAATAACAATAATAGATAAACTTATAACAATAGAAAAATGAGGAATATAAGATTTTATTTTGTATCGTAACCATCGCTGTTCAAGTTCTATGATATTAAGCATTTATTAGACCTGTATGAATCGCTGACATCTCTATTAGCTTATTTGAAATCTGATTAGTTTTTATTTTAGAGAGTTGATGGTTCTGCTCATAAATAGTGTACAAATCAAAGAGCGTATATAAAAGTTTATTGGAATCTCTATAGTTACCATTTGTGATCTTATGAATTTTATTTACTGCAGAAGGTGTAAACATATTTGCACTATCAAAACAGTTTGCTTTCATAAGTTTTTTTTGAATATATATTTTGAGTTCAGTACTTGAAGCATTTTCTAATTCAATACTTTCCCAAATTCTAGTTTGGAAGTGCTCTTTTGCAATCAGATCTTCTTTTTCTGTTTTATGTAGAGTAATAACGAACTTTACACTTCTTGTATCAGACAAAAGACGTATCTTTTCCATTAAATTTTCAGAGTAAAGTTGTGCTTCATCAAGTAAAACGACAGGTACTACTTCTTTTTGCTGGTTTTCAACAATTTTCATAAATTGCGTAAAGTTAAGCTCACCCGAGTACTTTACTTTAAATATATCTTGTGCAAGTGTTTTGTAGAATTCACTCTCATCTAAGATAGGTGTTTGATAGAGGTAAACATCTTGAGAAGAGGAGAGATCTTTATGTAGTTTACTTAGAAACATACTCTTACCCGTTCCCGGTCTTCCATAAAGTAAAATCATTTTAAGTGGTTTTTTAATCGAATCTTTAAGTGATTGATATATTGTTGAAACACGGTCAAGCTGAACATAGTCATTAGCATTAACAATATCTAAGAATACATCCTTAGAGTTTACAAAGATACTGTTCATATACCTACAGTCCTATTTTACATCAGCATGAAGCTTGTTTGGTACTTTTAAGCCAACTTTAGAAGCATTTTTAACTGTTAGTCCATCTGTTTGAGCACTGTTAGAAAGTCTATTTTCAGAGTGTATCTCTTTCATAAGCATATCATCAGTCATACCTTCATAACCTAGATCTGCTAAAGAAACATCATCTCTCTCTTTATGAATAATATGTGGTTCTATAATTATTACTAACTCTTCAACCTGTCTTATTTTTTCTTCATATTTAAAAAGGTAACTAATAACAGGAATATCTCCAAGTAGTGGAACCTTATTTGATTTAATAGTATTTCTAGTGTTGATTAAACCACCAAGAACAATTCTATTACCATCTTTAACAGTTACAACTGAAGAGAGTTGACGACGGTTTAAATCTGGTGGCATATCTCTCTTGCTATTGTCTTGTGAACTTATATCCGTTGTTGTTTCAGAAAGTGAAGGGTTTATTTTAAGTGTTATAGTATGGTCATCTGAAATTTCAGGGGTAATTGTTAAAAGCACACCGGCAAAAACAGATTGCACATTTTCATTTGAACTTTGTGCACCTGCACCTGCTCCACCTGCAAGAGTCTCTGTACTTGTAAGCTTATAAAAGTATTCAGTCCCTGCTGTAATGAGAGCAGGTTGATTGTTTAATGTAAGTACCTTAGGATTTGATATAGAGTTTACATTACCTTGTGTCTGTAAAAACTTTATGACTTCATTTAGTTTAGCTTGACCTTTAATATTTACAATACTTGCTACACCATCAATAGCATTTGCTGCAATTGCAGTTGTGGTTGCACCTGTCGCATCAAAAGTGTCTACATTCTTATTACTAATATGATTGATAGAAACATCAAAATTTTGAAGTGCATAAAGCTGTTGCCAATCAATACCAGTAGTTTTACCCTCATTCATGGTAACAGAAAGAAGCTGAACATCTATAAGAACTTGAAGTTGTACTTTATCTTGAAGTCTTTTTAGGTATTTTTCAAATCGAGTCATCTGTTTAGTAGTTGCAGTTACAGTCACTAATCCTGCATTTTTATTGATAATTGGAGCCCCCGCTTTATAAGAATCATGAGGACGATTCAAAATACTTTGAAATTCTGTGTCAAGTGATTCCCAAAATTTCACTTCATCAGTACTCTCAATTTTGATACCAGTTTGAGCATTTGAATTTCCACCAGCACCACCTGTTGCTCCACCACCACTGGCACCACCACCTGTAGCACCGCCACCTGCTGCAGTGATTCCACCTTGAGCAGCAGAGTTCGAACTAAGTGTTACATCCGTACTTCCAGAACTTTTTCTTTGAGAAAGGATATAATCTATTTCAAATACTTTAGTAGTTAAATAAGAGATTTTAAGTAGGTTGTTTTCTAAAGTATATGAGAGATTATTTTCCAACAGTATGATATCTAAGACTTCATCTATTGTTAGGTTTTTTAGATTAGTTTTATTGAGTGCTGAATTTAGAAATTTTTCAGCATTTGGATCAGTTACAATAATGCTAAATCCACACTCATCACTTAGTTGGTCAACAAAATCAATAATTTTTGTGTCTTTTGCTGAGCTGATACTAAAGAGTTCATATGAACAGTCAGCTAGAGCATTAGTTGAAAGAAGTAATGCAAATAGTGTCGAATAGATTGATGGTTTTATAGATTTCATTTTTTAATCCTACTTATTTTTTGAAATTTAATTGTTTACTAATACTTTTTGTCGAAAGTAACAATTCTTTTTTATTTTTAGTGAGAAGAACAGAGTTATTAGTAACTTCACTTACTTTATATCCATTGACTAGGTCCCCAATTTTATACCAGTCTCCACTAATCATAGCACTGTTATTCATTATTACACCAAGAGATAAGATTTTGTTTACTGTCTTTGACTTTCTAGGTTGAACCTTAGGTGCTTTAGCTAGCTTATTTTCTAATTTAGGAGCCTTGAGTGTAGCAGTTTTTTGATCCTCTTCACCTCTATTCTTACGTAAAAATATAAAAGGGTCTTTTAATTTTGACAAATTTCTACTTTTCATACCTGAACGAGGAGGTTTAATAGCTTGTACTTGTTCGTCAACCCATGATAACTCATCAGAAAATAGAGATGTGCTAAGAAGAATTGAAAGAGTGATTAGTATAGTTTTCATTAGTATGTAATCCCCCAAACTGAGATGTTTAAGTCTGTATTTAATCTTTTTTGTGCTTTAATATTTAAATCATGTATATCAACAACTAACTCACTCTGTTCAAGAGAATTAATAAAACGAAGTGTGTTTTTATAATTAGCACTTGAGCTGATAGTTATATCCAGAATATGTCCAAAAGAACTACCTGTAGCCGCATATTTATTAGTAAATTTATTTATTTTTACATGATATTTTTGAGCATTTTTAGAGATAGAGTCTAAGTATTCACCCCATGTTCTTTCATCATAAATTAAAGATGAAATTGTTTCGATTTTACGTTTTATATAAGAGTTGTTGTCTTTATTAACAATCATCTCTTGATTAATAGTGTCAATCTCTTGATCAAGTTGAGCAATTTTTGATTCTGGGTTTAGTTGTAAAAATCTTTCATCGCTGTTTATTTTGTTGTCTAATTGCACTACATTTGCTCGAGTAGCTTCAAAAGTTTCCAAAGAACTATCCCAAAACAGAGAGTATGCAAAAGCAAAAATAAGAGCTACAACCATGACATAAGTCATGTAAATATCTTTTTGAGTCTTTCCTGAAAAAGCACTGTCTATAGAATGTAAATAGTCTTCAATATTAATCTGTATAAACTTGTTTTTCATAATATATTTACCTTTAACTGACTAAAGTAAACTTTACTCTCATCATCATATGTAATATCTTCAAGTTTGAACTTGAATTCACTTGAATGAGATTTTGTAAGATATTGTACAAGTCTTGTAATCTTTCTATCTTTCGAAGAGACGAGATCAAGATCAAAACCTTTACTTGTATTTGTTTCACCATAGGATAAGGATTCTACTCTTACTCCAAATCTATTTAAGTCTTTAGTAAGTAATGATAGAAGTTTTGCTTTCATAGGATAGTTAACTTTTACATCATGAATTTTTACAAGAGTGTGTTTTTTGTCGGTATACTCTTTTTTCTCTTCTTCTAACAGGGTTAATGATTTAGCCTTATCAGCAAGCTTATTCTTTATAGTAGATTCTCTAGTGATTTTAATATTATGTACTTCTTTATACTCTTGTTTGAGAAGGTCCTCTTGCAGAGTTTGTGCATAGTTTAGTATCCAGTATGTCACAGGGTATGCAAAAGCTAAGACAAGAGATGCAGCTACTAGCATAATGAGCTTACCACTCTCTCTCTTTGCAAATGCTGGAGGACGATGATAAGTACTAAAATTACATTCGTATCTTTCGTCTTCTGGTATAGTTGTATATGTATGCATTAAAGCGTGAAGTTGGTCAACATAAGAGTCGTTACTCTCAAAACCATAGTCAAAATCAAATTCAGATGATTTAATATTTAACTCAACTTCCAGCATTTCATCTAATTTAGTAAGTGTATCAACTTGAGAACCAATATAGACATGCTCGAACTTTTCTATTTCAAATGCACGTTTAGCATATGTTAGTATGTCATTAACATTAGCAAATAGTTCTTTATAGAGTTTAATAAAGAACTCTTTATAGTCACTATCTGTCTCTTTAAGATTTGCAGTAGTATAGAAGTTTAGAAATACTTCGTATTCAATTCTTTCACCATAAAGTTCACAAAATCTCTCATGCATATCACGTAAGGAGTGTCTAATAGATTTTGTATAGATGAACTCTTTATCCCCATAAATAGTCACAAAAGCATCATTCTCTTGAAAATAGATAAAACAGTGAACACCACTACTATCAATAATTTCTTTTGAATAGAGAGATTTAATAAGTAAAGGAGCTGGAATTGTTATGTCTATATACTTGATCTTTTCAACAGTCTTTATAAAGGTTTGATTAATTTCTAGTGGATCAACAATAAAAACATGAAAGTGTCTATTGTCTTCATCTAAGTTATTGAATGTTTCGATATATTGAATCTGATATTCTACTGCTTGGTCAAGTGCTAACTCATCGTAAGCTTTTGAGTTTATTGCATCGTATAAGTCTTCATCAGGAATATTTTTACTGATTTCAATTTGTGCATTAATAAACTCTTTAGTATTGAGGTATGAAATTGCAAATTGATCTTTAGAAAATTCTGGTTCTGTCGAGGCACTTAAAAAACTAGAGACACCACTAAAATACGTGTCCTTGTATGGATTAACTGATATTACACTTGAAAAAGAGTGTTGTTCTAATTTACTCATTAACTATAATCCTATTTAAAATGAACCATTAACATGGAACAAAATTCATCATTTTTGTAAAATTCAACTCTGTAAACTTTATGTTGCTTATCAACTGAATATTTTTTATTTAAATTCTTTAGAGAAATAGTGATTTCACTCTCATCCATTTTTCTTTTTGGTTGATAACCAATTATATTTACACGGTATTTTTTACTTTTAATAACTTTAAAATCGTCATTTACATAAAAATCTAAAGTATTTTGAAGAGAAATTCTCTTTCCATCTACTTCAAGGTCAAATTTTTCACGACAATTAGTTGATAATTTAAAGTATTGAGGCTTTAATGTAGTAATCTGTTTATTACCAATAAAGACTAAATATTTACCATTAGTTTTTTTAATATCTCCCAATAAATGGGAAAACTTAAATACATTACTCTTTGATTTTATCGGAATATAGCTTAAAGATTTTTTTATATCACACAAATCTAATAAAATATTGTCATTTATTCTTAAAGTACCGTAATTCTTGATGATTTTGGTGATTTCTTTCTCGTTAAAATCAAAATCTCTTATAAAACTAATGCCCATTATATTCATATATTCTTCAATTGCAAGCAGTTGATAGAAAACTTTTTGGGAAAGAGAAGAGAGGTTTTTACTTGTCTCAACTGCAAATGCTGGTTTATTATTTGTCACTGCAAAGTAGGTTAGAGAGAGTTGCATAGCCTCGTCATCATATTTTGTATTTGTATTTTTAACATCAAAACTATGATGTTTTTTTAAAAGTTTTTTATTAATACTATTTTTGACACTTATTGCTATATCATTTAAGCTTCCAAAAGGTTGTTCTGTTTTTAAGTTACACTGGTCAATTACACATGTTTGTCCCCATGCATTAGGGTTAAATATACTTCCTTGATGCTTTTTTCTATAGAAGCCATGTCCATCATGTAAGTTTAAAACAAGTGAGACTTCAGGTGCTAAGATAGTTGCTTTTACCTCTTCTATTATTCTCTTGTCTTTGTCATTTTTTTTTATATGTGCAAACTTTCTATTCATATCTCCATGAATACCACGCCTATTTCTTTTTATGCTCTCTTGATTTAGATTTGGAATGATCCATAGATTTTTTGAAGTTATAGTATAGTGAGAAGCTAGAATTGAGGCGGCAAAATACCCTCCAGGTTCATTACCATGAATACCACCAATAACTAAAAGTGTAGTATTTGAATCATTGTTTTGCTTTTTTATAAGTTGTATTTTTGCAAAAAGAGATGTTCCAAGGAAAAAGATAAGAAAAAGATATTTATACATGTTATTGTTCTGTAATGATTTTCATACTATTGTTTATTAATTTAACAATTAATACTTTATCACCAGTGAATGTGAAACTATTTGACTTATATTGTTCTTTAAAAGATATTTTATATAAATTCCCACCATTAGGATAGGGAATAACATTTATGTTGTTA
>Ga0256826_1002415_pt1 | contig 11396 bp, 9 predicted proteins | sample CV79metaG_FD_185975 | JGI IMG/M metagenome (GOLD analysis project Ga0256826, IMG submission 185975) | Hydrothermal vent microbial communities from East Pacific Rise, Pacific Ocean - CV79 | ecosystem: Environmental > Aquatic > Marine > Hydrothermal vents | place: Pacific Ocean: East Pacific Rise... | reverse complement strand
TTTCCATGTTCATCTTTTGTCGCAACATTTTCAAGCTGCCATTTACCATAGTTATTTAAGAAGAATGGAGGTTTAGCATTTGGGTTAGAGTGAGCATCACGTCTTACATAACAACCACCACCAGATTTACGGATATCACCTTTAGCAAATCTTGCTTCACCATATCTGTCTGTCACACGGAATGGATTGGTATCATCATTCATGTTAGGGTTTTGGAAGTGCGTAGGGTGACATGATTGACATGCTTGACTTCGTCCAGCAGCATCAGGCATAGGAACCATCGCAAGGTGGAAGCCATGAATTGCTTCAGAAAGAGGTTTTGCTTTGACTGTTTTATATCCAGAAGCTGTTACTCTTGGCTCTTGAAGGTTACCAGAAACGTTATCACCGTGACAGTCTGTACAGTTTACAAAACCAACTTTACCCAGTCTGTTAATTGCCGCTGTATCATCATAGTTTTCTAAAAAAGTTGTCCCATGGTGTGCATCATGAAGTGAAAGGATGTTAATAGAACCTTCTGAGAGTCTTGCCATATACTCAGAAGTATCTGGATAAGTTTTCCAATAGTCATACTCTTTATCACCTTGCATAAGACCTTCATCTCTTGCCATTTGAGCAGCTTTACCTGTACGTGAGTGACAGGCATAACAGTTAGGAATATCTACAGGGTTTGTACCAAAATATGATACTGTAAGACCATCTGGTTGTCTAATTTGTTTACCATCATTTGTATGTAATTCAACAGTAGAGTACTGAAAAGGTTGAAAATCTTTTTCTGTAACAGAACGTAAAGATCCTTTTCTTCGGCTGTCATTAAATGCAGTTAAAGGAAGACCAAGTGAATCCCAAAGATGAGAAGCAGTTAGAACAAGTTTTACATCTTTTACAGGAGGAACAAGGGTATCAGTCATAACAATATTCCCTCCATCTTTACCAGCGTAAGTCATGTACCCTGTCATTGGAGCACCAGAAGGTCCGTGGTCTACTTTTACAGGAATTTGGCGACCAACACGCAATCTATCTTTTGCGGTCACTCCTTTAGGAATAGTACCTTCAAGATCTTTGTAGATGAAAAGGTGTGTCCATACGTAGTTTGCCACGTTATCGCCTGGACTGTCTAGGTGACCATCACCATCTGCATCTTTGGCAACAGACCAATACTTCATTTTGTTACCTTCAGAGAATGAGTTGTCTTTCGTGTATGCAAAAACTTTTACATTGTCCTTGGGTGAAAGAAGTTTTGGAAGTTTCCCTTTTTTCCCTACTTTAATTGCTTGTGCTTGAATAGAGTTGTATGGTGGAATAACACAACAGTAACTCATATCAAAACCAACACAATGCATACCAAGTTCATAGTTTACAAACATACTATAGTCGGCTTTTGGTTGAAAGGCTTCCGTACCATTTACTTTTACTTTTTCTAGTTTATCCATACCAAAAGGGGGTGTTTTGTCATAGCCAGAAGATGCAAAAGTCACAGTAGCTAACAGTGAAGCAGCAACTGTACTTTTTACAATTTTTGAAATCATTTTAGTCTCCTTTAAAATTCGATTACTACTTATTTTCTCATTTATGAGGTTAAGTTCACTTTAAAATATATATTTAATTATAAATAATTTTATGTTTGTAACATAATAAATTATTATTATTCTTTAGTGAAATATTTATTATAAGTTAGAGAGAAATACATTGTTAATCTATAATAGAGGAGAGTTTTTTATCAGGTTAAAAATTGATGTTATAGTTAACCTGAGTGAGTAAATTAGATTATTTAAGACGATCTTTTTCTGGTGTACTTTTAGGTAATAAACCATATTTTGCTAAATCAACCAGTGTCTCTTTTCTTTTATCTTTTAAAAGTTTAACCATTAAAGGATTTCTATCCATTTTAAACTCTTGGCTAAAAGTGACTTTTCCATCATGGTCGTAGTATTTTTTAATACCTACTTTATAGTTACGTTTATAAAATACTTCTGAAGATTTATATCCTTCTGAGTCCCATTCTGTCATGAGCCCTTCACGTCTACCCATATCATAGGTAACTTGACTTCCAAGTTGTCCATTATCATAATAGATTTTCTGAATATTGTGTTTTTGTCCATCTACATATTCAACAACGAGTTTTTCTTTACCATTGTCATAGTAAGAGGTATAGACACCATTCTCTTTACCATCTTTAAAATTGACTTTAGATTTGATTTGATGTTTATCATCATACCACCATGTCATACCATGTCGTACACCATCAACATAGGTAGATTTTTGTGCATCATCTTCTATAATATTCTCTTTACTGTTTGATAATGTTAAACAGAGTAAAATAGATAAAAGTATAAAGTTCATTTTTTTCATAATAAATCCTTTTAGAATTAATCAACTTTTCGGTTGTTTGGGTTAAAATCTAACCCTTTAAGTACTTCAAGTGTTGCATCTGGTTTTTTTGATTGCACTTTTTTCATAAGATCAATAGGTCTATCCATTTTATAGGTAAGTGTTTTGGTTACTTTCCCTTTTTCACTATACCAATGCTTCTCACCCTCTTTATAGCCATGTTTATACATAACATCATTGTTAAGGCTACCATCTTTATTGTACTCTTTTTGTAGACCCTCTTTTTTACCAGCAATGAAGTTTACCTCAGATGCAAGTTTACCTGTACTAAAGTAATACTTTTCGAGTCCCTCTTTATTGTCATTTATGTAATTTACTTCTATGCGTAGTGTACCATCGTCAAAAAAGATTTTATTATTACCATCACGTTTGCCCATTTTATAATGGATACGCTCAAGATGATTTCCTTCTCTATCGTACCAATCCATTGCACCATCACGCTTACCCTCAACATTGTTTACTTTAAAAGCAAGTTCTCCTGAGTTATAGTAGACTTTTTCAAGTCCATGTTTGATACCTTCTTTGGTAGCAGACCGTGTATTATCTTTATATTTGATTTGAGATTTAACCACACCATCTTTAAAGTGTTCTGTGAAAAGTTCTGCATTAAGTAGGCTAGTACTTAAAAGTGTAAGTGTGATTAATGTTAGTTTATGCATATGTTGTTTCCTAATGTTTTGAGTCTTTTTAGTTAAATAAATGTCTATGTTCTACCATGGCACAGTAGTTTTGTACCACATTGATACCAGCTTCTTTGACACGTTGTGCAGCATCATTATTAATAAGTTCTAGTTGTGTCCAGTATGTTTTTATATCCCCACGAGCAATAACTGCATCAGCTATGGCATCTAATGCAGCAGGTTTTCTAAAGACTACTACCATATCTACAGGCATGTCTATTTCTGCTAGACTTCTATAGACTTTCTCACCTAAAATAGTATCACCTTTTGGATAGACAGGTATCATTTTATACCCCACTTCTTTTAGGTAATGTGCTACGTGATTACTTGCTTTTGTAGTATCTGGTGAAGCACCTAAAACAGCAATGGTTTTTGCCTCTTCAAAATATTTTTTCATCTCTTCAGGGTTTGAGTTTACTCTTGGTAATTCACATTCCATAATCTATATCCTTATTGTGTTATACTTTTAGCAATTATTACCTAGGAAAGATAATGTTAGACTTAAACAACATAAATAAAGCTTATAAAAGAGTATTAGGTGTAGTACATCGCACACCTTTCTCTTATGCACCCATATTATCTGAAATGAGTGGCTATGAAGTCTACTTAAAAAAAGAGAATCTACAACGTACCGGTGCTTTTAAACTTAGAGGAGCATTCAATAAAATAGCTACGCTTATTGAATCTGGTCAAAAAGGTGGAGTGATTGCTGCAAGTGCAGGAAACCATGCACAAGGTGTAGCGTTTTCAGCAAAACATTTTGGTATCGAAGCAACTATTGTCATGCCAGAATCTACTCCTCTAACAAAAGTACTGGGAGTCAAAGAGTTTGGGGCTAATGTTATCCTTCATGGTAGCAATTATGATGAAGCTTATGCTTATGCAGTAACGTTTGGAAAAGAAAAAAACTATACATTTGTTCATCCTTTTACAGATGATGAAGTAATGGCAGGACAAGGTACGGTTGCTTTAGAGATATTTGAAGAGGTAGATGACTTAGCAGCACTTATCGTACCTGTGGGTGGAGGAGGACTTATCTCTGGTATGTCTGTAGCTTCTAAGTCAATAAAGCCAGAATGTAAAGTGATTGCTGTCTCTTCTGCAGGAGCACCTGCCATGAAAAAGTCTTATGACGCTAAAAATGCGATAGATACAACTTCAGTTAGAACCATTGCAGATGGTATAGCAGTACGAGATACCTCTTCAGAGACCTTGGCTTATATTTTAGAAAATGTAGACCAGTTTGAAACAGTCTGTGAAGATGAAATAGCAGCAGCAATTCTTTTTTTACTCGAGCGTCAAAAAGTTTTAGTTGAAGGGGCAGGAGCAGTAGGTGTAGCAGCACTTTTACATGGAAAAATAGACTTACCCAAAGGTTCCAAAATAGGTATCGTGTTAAGTGGTGGAAACATAGATGTCACCATGCTTTCGCTCATCATAGAAAAAGGGCTAATGAAATCTGCACGTAAGATGAAACTTCTTGTAACCCTTATAGATAAGCCAGGAGCACTACAGTCTTTTACTCAAATACTTACAGATATTGGTGCAAATATTGTTCAAATCGGTTATGATAGAACTTCTACTGATTTAGAATTTGGAGATGCACATGTCTCTGTGGCTCTTGAGACAAAAGGTGTAGAGCATCAAGAACTGATACGTAAGAAGTTAGTTGAAGGTGGATTCTCTTTTAAAGAAGAACATTAATGATAACTATTGATTTAGGCTCTAATACATTACGCGTATTGGAGTATGACTGTAAAATGGCAAAACAGTTATTTGTATATGAAAAAGTTGTTAAAACGGCTGATGGTTTGGCTGAGTTTGGTGTAATTAATGATGATGCTATTATCCGAATAATATCAGCAATAAAAGAGGCTCAAGAGAATATAGACTTCTCTTCTCAGTCTGTTAAAGCTGTGACTACTGAAGCTGTGAGAAGAGCTTCTAACTCTGAAAAGGTGCTGGGTAAGATTAAAAAAGAGACAGGTATTTCTTTTAATATTATATCTGGTGAGGAAGAAGCTAGACTCACACTGCTTGCTGTTAAATATAGACTGACTAAACTTCATTATGCTTCAGATACTTTTGTTTTAGTTGACATTGGTGGAGGCTCTACAGAGCTTATTTTTCACTATGGTACTGAAACAGTAAGTAAAAGTTTCCCTATAGGCATTGTAACGATTGCTCAAACCTATGAAACCTTGGAGAAGATAGAAAAAGTACTGCCTCGTGAAATGTTTGATATGCAGATGTTTTGTGCAGAGATGTATGCTACCAGAGGTAAACCAAACTCTTTTGTAGCCACAGCGGGTACACCTACAACAGTGGCTGCGATGAAGTTAGGGTTTAGCTATGAAACGTATGATTCAGCTAAAATAAATGGTACTTCATTGCAAAAAGAGGAATTAGACTTTTACCTTAAAAAATTACTTTCTATGCCTTTTGAAGAGAGAGAGATAGCTGTAGGTACAGGACGCTCAGATCTTATTGCTGCAGGTATACTTATTTATAAACAACTCTATACACTGTTGGAGTTTGATTCTTGTGTTGTAATAGATGATGGTTTACGTGAGGGTGTTGCACTAGATGCATGTTGATTCCTACACTAACTAAGTTAAAAAAAGAAGTAAGACATACAGATATATCTCAATAGGGGGAGAGAATTCTAAAAGATGCTTGGTTGTTAGTGTAGCGATTCGGAGGTGCCTTCCTCTAACATATATTATGCATATATGTATATCCTTTTCACCTCGTGCCAGAAGTATAGACAAAAAGTTTGTCAGAAAATGTCAAAATGAAAAAAATTATTTAGTTTGTAAAATATAGCCAATACCATAGGCACTTTTGATAAGTTCTTTAGGTAGTTTTTGTCTTAATCGTTTCATAAGCGAAGTGATAGCATTAGAGGAAAAGTCACGCTCTGGCTGATCTTCATAAAGGTAGTTATATATCTCAATAGATGAAACACTTCTATTTGCATGGGTACAAAGAATCTCAAGTACTTTTTGTTCTTTTGGCTTGAGTGTCACTTCATTATCATGATGAAATAATCTTTTTTTTCTTTTATCCCAGTAAAATGATTCGTTAAGGTAGATACGGTCTTTCTGTTGTCGTAGTTCATCAACAAGCAAAAGAAGAATTTCTTTGAGTTTATCACTATGAACAGGTTTTACCAAATACTTTACGAGATGTAACTCTATAGCTTGCATGAGTTTCTCTTTATCTGAGTGTGCAGAGGTAATAATAATTTTTGTTTCTAAGTCTTTTTCTCGTATTTGTTCTATCATCGTAAGACCATCAAGACGAGGCATATGTATATCTGCAATAATAATATCTGGTTTTTTCTTTTTGTAAATTTCAAATGCTCTGACACCATCTTCTGCAGTATATACATGTTCAAAAAAGAGTTCCAAATACTCAACCATAGAGTTTAAAAGTTGTTTTTCATCTTCTGCTATTAAGATAGAGACATCATCTATTTTACCGTTGCTCATTTGCTCTCTCCATTGTTATACTAAATATGGCACCTTGCTCACCATTTTCTACACTTAAAAGACCATTCATGTTTTTTTCAATAATCATCTTAGAAATATACAAACCTAGCCCCGTTCCCATAGATTTATGTTTGGTTGTAAAGTAGGGGTCAAAAATACGATGAAGAAGCTCTTTTTTAATTCCCCCTGCATTATCACTTATTTTTACAACGATATTTCCATTCATATTAAAGAGTTCTATCTGAATATAGGCATCTTCTATTTTTCTATAGACAAGTGTATCTTTGGCATTGGTTAAAATAGAGATAAGTACTTGAATATACTCATTCATATAGCCATTAACATAAAATGTATCTGTATCATGAAAAAGAATTTTAATATTTGTTTTATTGAGCATAGGATGGGTAATTTCTATAGCATGGTTAATAATTTTAGAGAGAGAAAATGTTATTTTTTCTTTATTTGGATGATAAAAATGCATAAAATCATCTATAGTACGTGACATATACTGAATACTATTTTCCATCTCTCTTAATTTTTCAGAAAGTTCTTTTGATTCTAGAATCTCTCTTTCATTTTTCTCTTTCAAAATAGAAATGATGGTGTTATTTACAGCAAGGGGTTGTCGCCATTGATGGGCAATATTTCCTATCATCTCTCCCATATCTGCCATCTTTGTTTTTTGAAAAAGAAATTCTTCTTTCTCTTTGAGTTCCTTGAGTGAAGCTAAAAGAGCAAGATCTTTTTCTTTTAATTTTTCAATGGTATCAATCAGTGCATCACGGTACTCTTCTTCTATGTAAAGTCCACACTCTAGCGCTTTCATTTGTCTAATAAGTGGTGCTATCTGTGCTCTTTTTATAATTGAACCATGTTGAGGAGCAATAAGGTTCATATCAAGTGTTTCTATTTTGGAGAGAGCATAATTGAAAATATCACGACTTGGCATATATTCAGCATGAAACTGTTTGGCTTTTTCAAAATAATCATCTCCTGCATAAAACTCCCAGGACTCCTCAATTCCACCAAAGATATCACCAGAGAAAAGTGTTTTTGTTGAAGGTTCATAAGTAACAAAGGCACCAGGGGAATGACAGTAAGGGGTTGTTAAAAACTCTAAATTTAAATCATTTGTTTTAAGTTTGTAGTGGTGTTTATCTATCTCATAATAATCAGATTGAATCATATAGTGTTTGACTAAAGGTACCATACGACTATGGGTAATAATGAGCAGGTCATCACGTGCGATAAGCTTTTCCATTGCAGGTACTGAAGCAGCAAGATCAGGGTCTTGATGATGTAAGATAATATATTTGACAGTAGACATGGAAGAGATAGAGTTTATTTTTTTTACAACCGCATCAAACTCTAGCATAGAACCAGGGTCTACTAAAATAGATGCATCTCCATTTTCTATGAAGTAGGGATGACATTGGAAAGGGTCATTTTTAAGATACATCCCAACCCAGTAAATGTTTTTTGCAATCTCTATAGCCTGTGTAAAATCTAAATTCATAGAAAAAGTATAGTTAAAGAGGTGTTACTTTTTCATGATGCTAATCAAGAAATAGGATAAGTTATCTCTTATTTTACCCCCACAGCGAGTTTTTTCTAATAATATTTGGATATAATCAAAACAAAATATAATAATATGGAGTGTGTAATCATGCAAATGTCTGGTGCACAAATGGTGTGTGAAGCGATTATCGCTGAGGGTGTTAAAACCGTATTTGGTTACCCTGGTGGGGCTATCATGCACGTTTATGATGAAATTTACAAACAAAATGGGTTCGAGCATATCTTGAACCGTCACGAACAAGCGTCAGTACATGCTGCTGATGGATATGCAAGAGCTACGGGTGAAGTAGGGGTGGCGATGGTTACCTCTGGACCTGGATTTACCAATGCAGTCACAGGACTGGCAACTGCCTATATGGATTCTATTCCTATGGTTGTTATCTCAGGGCAGGTGCCACTTGCACTTATAGGTACAGATGGTTTCCAAGAAATAGATGCGGTAGGTATTTCCCGTCCATGTACTAAACATAACTTTTTAGTGCGTACACTTGAAGAACTTCCACGTGTACTTAAAGAAGCATTTTATATTGCACGTTCTGGACGTCCCGGACCTGTACTTGTAGATGTTCCTAAAGATATTACAGTAGAGATTGGTGAATTTATCTATCCTGATTCTGTCAATATCCCTACGTACAAACCTACGTACAAAGGGAATAAAAAACAGATAGAAAAAGCAGTAGAAGCAATAAAGTCTGCGAAGAAACCTTTACTTTATCTTGGTGGGGGTATAGTACTTTCAAATGCTTATGAACTGGTACGTGAACTAGCAGAAAAAACACAGATTCCTGCTGTTGAAACATTGATGGCTAGAGGTGTTATGGGTGCTAAAAATCCACTGCTTCTTGGTATGCTTGGTATGCATGGTAACTACTCATCAAACATGGCAATGTCTGAGACGGATTTGGTTATCTCATTGGGAGCTAGATTTGATGACAGGGTAACAGGTAAACTCTCTGAGTTTGCAAAGTATGCGGACATTATTCATGTAGATATTGATGCTGCAAATATTGGTAAACTTGTAGATGTTGACTACCCTATCGTAGGAGATATTACAGAAGTACTTAAAGTAATGTTGCCACAACTTGATGATGTAGATACAGATCGTTATGAAGCATGGAGAAATATCTTAAATCGTTATGATGAACTTCACCCTCAATCATTCGTAGACTCAGATGAGGTTATTAAACCTCAGTGGGCTATCGAGCGTATTGGTGAGCTTATCGGTGAAGATGCAATTATCACTTCTGACGTTGGACAGCACCAAATGTGGGCAGCCCAACACTACCCGTTTGATAGACCACGTCAATGGATAAACTCTGGTGGACTTGGTACAATGGGCTTTGGTTTCCCTGCAGCTCTTGGTGCAAAACGTGCGTTTCCTGAAAAAACGGTTATTAACGTTACAGGTGATGGTTCAATCTTGATGAATATGCAAGAACTTGTAACGGCAGCTGAGTACAAGATACCAGTGATTAACATGATTTTAAATAATCACTTCTTAGGAATGGTTAGACAGTGGCAGACATTTTTCTATGAGAAGCGTTATTCTGAGACAGATTTGAGTTTTCAGCCTAACTTTAAAGCATTGGCTGAAGCGTGTGGGGGCATTGGATATGATGTTACTACTAAAGCAGAGTTTGATGCAGCGATAAAAGATGCTATCAAACAAGATAAAGTATGTTTCATGAACGTACAAACAAACCGTTTTGAAGATGTACTTCCTATGGTGCCATCAGGTGGAGCACTCTTCAATATGATGTTACCGCAAACCACAAAAGGAGATGCATAATCATGGAAAATAGAATAAATGAAAGACGTGTTATCTCTGTAATTGTTCTCAATGAAAGTTCTGTACTTGCGCGTGTAACAGCACTTTTTGCTGGACGTGGCTACAATATTGAATCTTTAACTGTTGCACCTATTCCTGACTCAGATATGTCTCATATTACTATTGCAACCAAGGGTAGTCCAAAAGTGATGGAGCAAATCACTAAGCAACTTCATAAACTTATCCCTGTTTACAAGGTAATAGAACATGAAGAGATGGTAGAAAAAGAGATGGTATTGGCAAAGTTCCCAATAGCGGAAAATCTTGCAGATATTTCAGTACTTTCTGCTGCTTATAATGGTGGTGTAGTGAATGTTGGTAAAGATATGATTATCGTTATGGTTGCAGATGAACCAAAGCGTATTAAACACTTTATTGAAGCAGCACAGCGTTATAATCCTTGTGAGATTATACGTGGTGGTGTGGTGGCTATAGAACGTTAGATTATTCTTTCGTAGGGTGCGTTTGCCAACGCACCAATGAATCAAATATATTAAGGTGCGTTGGCAAACGCACCCTACAAGGACTTAAATGACCTACAAACTCTCTCAAATTTTAGAAGATCTCAATATAGACTTTACAGGTAATGACATTGAAATAGATGGTATTCATACACTAAGTGAAGCAACATCATCACAACTCTCTTTTTTTACTGATGCTAAGTATGCTTCTCAACTCTCACAAACAAAAGCTGCAGCTGTTTTTATAGATGAAAAACATGCAGACCTATTACCTGATAGCACGATAGCCCTTATTACTGATGAAGCCTATTTAAATCTTGCCTATGCTTCAAAGTTTTTTGCACATAAAATTATCACTAAAGGTAGACATCCAAACTTAGGTGAAAACTGTGACATAGACAAACGTGTACGCTTTGGAAACAATGTCACACTTGGTGATAATGTTACCGTGATGGCAGGGGTATATGTGGGTGACAATGTGACTGTAGGATCAAATACATTGCTCTATCCAAATGTAACACTTTATCATGGTACACAGATGGGTGAGCATTGTATTATTCATTCTGGTACAGTGATAGGTTGTGATGGGTATGGATTTGCACACACGAAACAAGGTGAGCATATCAAAATCTATCAAAACGGGAATGTAGTGGTAGAAGATAGTGTAGAGATAGGTGCAAATTGTGCCATAGATAGAGCAGTATTTGGTACAACAACTATACGTAAAGGTACAAAGTTAGATAACCTTATACAAATTGCACATAACTGTGATATAGGTGAACATACACTCATGGCTGCCCAAGTTGGACTTGCGGGTTCTACTACTTTAGGTAGAAATGTCGTTATGGGTGGTCAAAGTGCAACGGCTGGACACTTGGAAGTGGGAGCATTTGCAACTATTGCTGGTAAAGGTGGTGTAACTAAGTCACTTGAAGGTGGTAAAATGTATGCAGGTTTTCCTGCC
>Ga0256826_1002414_pt1 | contig 11402 bp, 9 predicted proteins | sample CV79metaG_FD_185975 | JGI IMG/M metagenome (GOLD analysis project Ga0256826, IMG submission 185975) | Hydrothermal vent microbial communities from East Pacific Rise, Pacific Ocean - CV79 | ecosystem: Environmental > Aquatic > Marine > Hydrothermal vents | place: Pacific Ocean: East Pacific Rise... | reverse complement strand
ATTCTTACTTACTCTGCTAAAAACCGTTCTGCTGCTTGTCGTATTCCTTACGGTGCAGGTGAAGGTGCAACACGTCTTGAGATGAGATTCCCAGATAGTTCTTCTTGTCCTTACCTTGCATTTGCAGTAATGATGATGGCTGGTCTTGATGGTATCAAAAATGCTGATGTTCCTGTTGGTCCAATGGATGAAGATTTATTTGAGCTTTCTCTTGATGAGATTCGTGAAAAAGGTATTCCTCAAATGCCACATACACTTCGTGAAGCACTTGAAGGTCTTATTGGTGATAACGATTTCCTTAAACCTGTATTTACACAAGAGTTTATTGATGCTTATCAAGGATATAGATTTGAAAGAGATGTATGGCCAGATGAAGGTCGTCCAACTGCTTACGAGTTTAAAACAACTTACCAGTGCTAGGCTTTTTGCCTTCACTTTTTCTCTCACTTTTGTGAGAGATTCTCTATAAATTCACTACATTTTATAATTCACTCTTAATTTCATACAAATCATTATAAAAAATGTTACAATAGTCTTATATGAAAAAGCACTCTATTGAACAAGTTAGTATTTTTATCAGTGTCGCTAAATGGCTTATTCTCTCTTCAGTTATTGGTATCATCATTGGGACTAGTGTAACTTTTTTTCTCAAAACACTACAACTTTCAGAGAGTAGTCAATCATTTTTACCTTTTCCGCACTATTATTTGCTCCCTTTTGGTCTCTTATTTACAGTCTGGCTAGTGAAAAGATTTGCCCCAGATGCAAAGGGACATGGAACAGAAAAAGTTATTGAAGCTGTTCACAAAAAGAGTGGAAAAATTGAGATTGCTGTTATACCTGTAAAACTTTTAGCAACTATTATCACTATTTTTTCAGGTGGTTCTGCCGGAAAAGAGGGTCCAGGAGCACAAATAGGTGCAGGAATGGCATCTACCACATCAGACCTATTTCATTTCAATAAAGAAGATAGAAAAAAACTGGTTATATGTGGGATAGGCGCTGGATTTGCAACTGTTTTTGGTACACCTATAGCAGGTGCAATCTTTGGTCTAGAGGTTTTAGTCGTAGGGATAATTCGCTATGATGTTTTACTACCATCTTTTATAGCAGGATTTTCTGCTTTTAGTACTGCACAGTTTTTAGGTATCGAATACACCTATTTTAACATCAATTTTATCCAACCTATTGAACTTAACTTATTTCTTATTTTTCAAGTTGTTCTCGCAGGTCTCTTTTTTGGTTTAGTCTCAGACATCACAATCACAACTCTAAAAAGAATCTCTCGAGTTATTGAAAAAATACCTTTAAATATTTATATTAAAGCCTTTAGTGCTGGTCTTTTCTTAGTAATTTTATCTTTTTTTGTTGGAGATCAATACTTTGGACTAGGCTTAAGTACTATTGATAATGTTCTTCAAAATAATACAGCCTTAAGTGAACAGATACCCTGGTACTCTTTTTTACTCAAGACTATATATACATCAATCACCCTTGGAAGTGGTGGGAGTGGTGGAATCGTAACTCCTATTTTTTATATTGGAGCTACTAGTGGTCACTGGTTTGGTAGTTTTGTGGATGGAAATCTTGCTTTTTTTGCTGCACTTGGTTTTGTAAGTGTCTTAGCTGGAACAACAAATAGCCCTGTGGCTGCAACAATTATGGCTATGGAACTCTTCGGATTAGATGTTGCACATTATGCTGCAATATCTATTGTGATTAGTTTTATAATCACAGGACATAGGAGTGTCTTCCCCTCGCAAATTCTTGCGATGCAAAAATCTGATTTTTTGAAGATAGAACCCGGTGAAGATATAGCACATAGTAGGGTAAATATGGGAGATGATTCTATGAAACGATTTAATTCCATACGAGATAGGATTCAGAAAAAAAGAAAAGAACGTAATGAAAAAAGAAAATAATTTTATCTTCTCTAGATATCTATTCTAACACAAAATTAGCTATAATTCGCATATTGATAACAAATGTAAGAGTGTGTTATTAAAATAATTCAATATCGAGGTACATTATGCATAATGTAACAGCGGGCAAATATCGCCCATATCCAACTATAGACTTGCCAAACCGTGTTTGGCCTACAAAGATTATAACCCAAGCTCCAGCTTGGTGTAGTGTTGACTTACGTGATGGTAATCAAGCACTTATCAACCCAATGGATATGGATAAAAAACTTGAATTATTTACACTCTTACTCAAACTTGGATTTAAAGAGATAGAAGTTGGTTTTCCATCAGCTTCAAAAGTGGAGTTTGATTTCTTACGCAGACTTGTTGATGATAAGCTAATTCCTGATGATGTAACTGTTCAAGTTCTTGTTCAAGCAAGAGAGCACTTAATAGCAAAAACTTTTGAATCACTGCAGGGTGTAAAAAAAGCGACAGTTCACCTTTATAACTCTACTTCTGTAGCACAGAGAAAGATAGTCTTTGGAAAAACGAAAGAGGAGATAACAGCACTTGCAATTGAGGGTGTTAAACTTGTCAAAAAGTATGAAAAAAATCATAATGGAGAAATATTTTTAGAGTACTCTCCTGAGAGTTTTACAGGAACAGAACTAGATTTTGCAGCTGATATTTCAAATGCAGTTACTCAGTGCTGGGGAATAAGTGAATCTCGAAAAGTAATCATTAATCTTCCTGCAACAGTAGAGATGGCTACACCAAATATCTATGCAGATCAAATAGAGTGGATGTCTGCACACTTAGACAATAGAGAGAACGTAATTATCTCTACACATACTCATAATGATAGAGGGACATCTGTTGCCGCTACAGAGTTAGCACTTTTAGCTGGAGCAGATAGAGTTGAGGGAACACTTCTTAGTAATGGAGAACGTACTGGAAACGTAGACATCATTACTTTAGCACTAAATATGACAACACAGGGGATAGATTCTAAACTTGACTTTAGTGATATAAATAAAGTTTTAGATGTTGTTGAGAGAGTTACTGAGATGAAAACACATGCCCGTCACCCTTATGTTGGAGAGTTAGTTTATACAGCTTTTAGTGGTTCTCACCAAGATGCAATTAATAAAGGTTTAGCACATCAAAAAAACAAAAATGATGCCTTTTGGGAAGTTCCTTATCTACCAATCGACCCTGCAGATGTTGGGCGTTCATATGAGAGTATTATCCGCATAAACTCTCAATCTGGAAAGGGTGGAGTAGCCTATATACTGGAGAAAAACTATGGCTATCAACTTCCAAAATCTATGCACCCAGAGATAGGAAAAATAGTTCAAGCTGTCACAGATGCAAAAGGTAAAGTTTTGGATGCAGATGAGATACTAAAAATTTTTAAAAGTACATACTTTACAATGAAAGAACATATCTCTTTTGTTCATGTATCACTCTCTTCGAAGGATGGTATTTCAAAATGTACTTTAACTTATAAGTATCAAAATAGGGAAATCACAGCAGATGGTGAGGGAAATGGTCCCATTGATGCATGTAAAAATGCACTTATGAAAGATTATAAAAATGAGTTTACTATAAATTCATATTCAGAACACTCATGTGGCGATACTAGCGAAGCTAAAGCTGTAGCTTACATAGAGATACAAACAGCTGACACACTCTCTTGTTATGGTGTTGGAGCAGATAACAACATTGCAACTGCCTCACTCAAAGCTATGTTCTGTGCACTCAATAGAGCATTTAACTAAAGAGATTTTTCTCTTTAGTTGTACACTATTTACACAACTCATTATCCATATCAAAACTTATCTTAGCTATCATATACCTAGCTAACTAAATAGGATTTATATATGGACGATTTATCTCAAATATTTGAAAATAATAAAATATGGGCAAAAAGTGTAACTGATGCCAATCCTAATTTCTTTCGTAACCTCACTTCTCAACAGTCACCAAAATATTTGTGGATTGGATGTGCAGATAGTCGTGTTCCAGCAAATCAGATTATGAGTCTTCCTCCTGGTGATGTTTTTGTTCACCGTAATATTGCAAATGTTATAGTCCATACAGATTTAAATGCTCTTTCTGTTATTCAGTATGCTGTAGATGTTTTAAAAGTAAAACATATTATACTCTGTGGACATTATGGTTGTGGTGGAGTAAAAGCTGCTATGGGAAATACACAACATGGTCTTATAGATAACTGGTTACGTCACATAAAAGATGTACAACGTTTTCATGCAAGTGAACTTGACCTTATCAATGATGAGAAGAAAAAGTACCATAAACTTTGTGAACTTAATGTTATAGAACAGACAAACAATATTTTAAATACTACAATAGTTAAAAATGCTCTTGCTAATGGGCAAGACCTGAAAATTCATGGACTTATTTACAACATAGAAGATGGTCTTTTAAAAGAGTTATCTACTCACTCTTAAGTTCAAAACTCAGGTTCTGAACTTCTTCTTTACCATAAAAGTTCTGCTTGTGGATCTTGAATTTGCTCAAGTCTTGGTGGTTTAGAAATATCACTAAAGTACTCTTTTCGCTTTCCTAAATTCACTTCTACAATCCCATCAGGAACATCAAATTTACGTTTAATCTGAGGATATAATCTTAAAATATTTTCATAGTATTTCTTAAATGCTGGTCCAGAGATACGTCCACCCGTTTCACGTTTATACATCGGAGTATTATCATCATTTCCAAACCAAACTACAGTTGTTATAGTTGGAGAATATCCAGCTAACCATCCATCAATATTTCTGTTAGTTGTTCCTGTTTTAGCTGCCAAATCCAGACCTCTTACGCGAGCTCTTCTTGCTGTTCCACGCTTTACTACATCTTTTAAAATGGTAGTCATTATATAAGCTTGTGTTGGAAGAGAAGTCATATGATGTAGTTCTGTTTTTTCATAAATTGTTTCGCTTCCTTTAACTATAGAAGTAATTAAGTGCGGCTGAACTTGAACACCTTTATTTGAAAAAGATGTATAAAACTTTGCTAACTCTAAGGGGGACATTGACATTGTTCCAAGAGAGATTGAGAGATCGTGAGGAATATTTTTTATATTAAATTTTTTAAGTTCTCGAAGAAGGTTTTTCAGTCCAATATCATTTACAAGGTTAATTGTAGCAAGATTTCTTGAGTGTATAAGAGACTCTCGTAATGTCACCAATCCCTTATAATTTTTTTCATAATTCTTAGGGCGCCACTTCATCTCTTCCCCATCTTTTTCATATTTATATGTTTTAGCAATGTCAACAAGTTCTGTTGCACCACTAAAACCTAAATCAATTGCAACTTGATAGATAAAAGGTTTAAAAGCAGATCCTGGTTGACGTCTTCCTTGTGTTGCACGGTTATAAGAACTCTTTTTATAGTCAGTACTTCCAAGTAAAACTAAAATATCACCACTAGCAGAATCAAGTGATACCATCGCCCCATTTAACTGAGAAATATTTACATCTTGAACTTCAAACAACTCGTCTTTTAGTAATGCTTTTGCTTCCTTTTCCCTATACTTTTCAATTCTTTTTAGAGACTCATTATAGGAAAATTTTAGTGATTTTCTTCCAGCTTCCTGTAGTCTTAAATCAATAGTTGTATAGATTTCATATCCACCTGTTTTTAAATCACTAATATTCATATCCCTAAATCTTCGTGCTACTTCATCAACTATAAAAGGTGCTCTATTTTGAGTAAGTGTATCATTAAATACTTCCGGATTTTCAGCTAAAGCACTGTTGTAAGTATCCTCATCTATCCATCCTAGAACACGCATTCTTTTAATAACACGATTTGCTCTTCCCATAGAAATATCATAATTTTTAGTAGGAGCATATGTACTTGGTGCTTTAGGAAGTCCTACTAAGATTGCCATCTCTTTGAGTGTTAGATCTTCTAACTTTTTGTGAAAATAACCATCAGCTGCAGTTTTAACACCATAATAGCCATGACCATAATAAATTTCATTTAAGTAGCGTTCTAAGATCTGTTCTTTCGTAAGTGCATGTTCTAGTTTAATGGCATAAATAGCTTCTTTAATCTTACGAGATAATTTTTTCTCACGTGTTAAAAGAACATTCTTCACAAGCTGTTGTGTAATTGTACTTGCTCCTTCTACTGCTTTTCCAGCACGGAGAACCTTAATAGCTGCACGAAAAATAGCATCTATATTAATTCCAGGATGTTCAAAAAATGTAGTATCTTCTATGGCAACAAGAGCCTCAACAATACGAGGAGGAATTTCATCAAATCTTGCATAATATCTATGTTTTTTATTAAAAATATTAGCTATCTTTTTACCATCTTTGTCATATATTCTACTTGTCACTTCTGGATTATAGTTTACTAATGGCGATATATCATATGTATTACTAACAAGAAAATATCCTACCAAAAGAAAAGGTGACAAAAGACCTAAGACTACACCACTTATAACTATCTTTTTTATTTTACTCATACTCTAAATTTCCTATTTGCAAAATTTGCTTGAATTAATGTTTTTGTATACTCTTGCATGGGCATTTCCATCACTTCTTGCATATCCCCACTCTCTACTACTAAACCCTCTTTAATTATACATATATCTTGACATAAACTCTTTGCTGATGCAATATCATGTGTTACAAAGAGCATTAAAAAACCCTCTTTCTCTTGAAGTTTTTTTAAAAGCTCAATAATTAAAACCTTAGTCTCCCCATCGAGTGCTGTTGTCGGTTCATCGAGGAGTAAAAGTTTTGGTTTATTAACCAATGCCATAGCGATAACAACTCTTTGAAGCTGTCCACCAGAGAGTTCAGGAGGGAACCTTTCTAATAACTCCTTCTCTAATCCAAGCTCTATAAAAAGCTCCTCTATCCTCTTGTGAGATGTAAAAAACTGCTTCCTTATCTTTGTAAGAGGAGAGAGGGCAGTAAAAGGATTTTGAGGAATAAACGCTAAATCCTTTCCAACTTTTAACTCAAAATCACTCCTTATTTCTAACTCTGAAGAGATATTTTGAGGTAAAATGCCTAAAAGTGCCTTAAGCGTCAAACTCTTTCCACTTCCACTCTGTCCCACTAAGGCTAATGATGATTGTATCTCTAAACTGATATCAACTAAAACCTTTTCTTTAAGTAATACTCTAACTCTATCTATCTTCATCATTTCATCTTAACCAAAGAAGTAGATAAAAATCTTAAATCATCACTACTCTCACCTACTCTTGCTATAAGTCTTATGATAGCTTTTGGAACTGTTGGCTGTCTAATCGCTCCAACACTAAAACCCAAGTCTTGTATGTCATTTTTAATCTCTAAAACTTTTTTGTTATCGTTTATAACAAGAGGAACTATTAAACCATCAATCTTTATCTGAAATATCTCTTTTATAATAGACTGTCTCTTAGCTATCTCTTTTTTCAGAACCTCTCTGTTTTGAAGAATATACTCTAATGATTTATATGCTAAAAGTGTATCATAAAGAGAGAGTGAAGTAGCATAGATAATAGGTTTTGCCCTATTGATAAGATACTCATTTATATGCGATGAACTTAAGATAAATGCTCCAAAACTTCCATACGCCTTTCCCAGTGTTCCCATTTTTATATGATTTGCTTTTGGTTTTATATTGTAGTGGTCAAAAAGACCCATTAAATTTTCACCGATTACACCACTACTATGTGCTTCATCGACTATCAAAATAGCCTCTGCTCTATCTACTATGGGGAAAATTTCTTCAGGACAGATATCTCCATCCATAGAGTAGATACCCTCAACAGCCACAATCTGACGTTTAGATTTATGAGTCTCTAAAAGATTTGCTAAATCCTTCATATCATTATGCTTAAAAAAGAGAACATTTATGCCATTGAGACTTGATGCTAAAACACCTGATGCATGATAGAGTTCATCCATAAAAAGAGTGTCACCCTTTCTTACAAGAGACTCAATAAGCGCTATGTTTGCATTAAAACCACTTCCAAGAACTACACCAGCTTCAAAATTATTTGCCTTGGAGAGGGCATCTTCAAAATCTTTATGTATCTGATGATAACCATTGACTAACATTGAAGCTTTTGAGGAGTGAATATCTAAATCATTGAGCGCTTGAACTGTTTGAGTATGGAGTTCTCTCTTATGTGCTAAACCGAGGTAATCATTTGAGGCAAAATCTTTAAGAGATGTATTGATAAGCTCTCGTCTTCTATATCTTCCTGCCTTTTTAAGAGCTTTTAACTCATTTGTATAAAACATTACTTGACTATGACCTTATTTCGCCCTTGTTCCTTAGCATCATACACTCCATCATCAACACGTTTTAAGATACTCTCAACACTATCATCACGTAAAAATTCTGTAACCCCAAAACTCATAGTTATAGGAAGGATTTTTTTATGGTCTTGCACTAAGATTCTCAATCTTTCAGCTAAGCTAGATGCTTCTTGCTTAGCTGTATATGGCATAACAATTATAAACTCTTCTCCACCTATTCGACAAAGCATATCTTTATCTCGAAGATTCTCTTTAATAAGAGTTGCATACTCAATAAGGACTTCATCTCCAACAGCATGTCCATGAGTATCATTCACCTTTTTAAAAAAGTCTATATCATACATGATAAGAGAAAGAGGAATCTTATAACGTCTTGAAGTTTCTGTCTCTTCTTCCATTATTTCATCGAAATATCTTCTATTTCCTGTACGAGTTAAAGGATCTTCAACACTTATTTTTTCTAAGTTCATCATCTCTTCTTGAGCCTGTGTTATATCTGCCATTGTAACTGTATAAAGCCCTTTTTTCTTGGAAAACAGTGAAACATGAACAACAAAAAGATATACTCTTCCCTCTATTTCCATTTTGATTTTATTGCCTATTTCAGGATGCTTAATCATATAATCTATCCAGCTTTTTCCAGATATCTCTTTTGGAAGATAACCATCCTCTTTTAAGAAAAAGTCTCCTAAACAGCTATGAGATTCATTAAAAGACTTTAGATTGTCATACTTTGACATAAAAGTAAAAAACATACTATTAGCATCAATAATCTTTTTCTTATCTGTTACAAAAATAATATCTCTTGAGGAGTCTAAAATCATTTTATACAATGTCTCTTGTTTTTTTGTTTTAGAGTAAAGAAGTATAAAAATAAAAAGTAAAATTATTAAAAAAGCTATGAATTTCACTACAAAAAAGTTATCTAATTCTAATGCAGTAACTTGTGCAAAAACAAAGTTTTTGATGATTTCTAAAAAATCTAACATCAGTTTTTCTCCATAAATCTTTGTAAAACTTCTACACTCAGTCCCATCGCTGTAGACTCAAAACCTTTTACCTCTTTTATGTAGCGTTTACAAAAACCTTCAACCATACAAGCACCTGCCTTCCCTCTCCACTCTCCACTCTCTAAGTATCTGTCTAAATCCTCTTTATCAAATTTAGAAAATATATAATTTGTTTGAGAAATATCTATAAGTTTTTTACGCTTAGAGTGATAAATCATACAGGTAATAATACTCGTAATATTTCCACTTTGCGTAGATAAAATATTACGAGCATCATCAATGCACTTGGCTTTTCTTAAAATCTTTCCCTGAGATGTAACTACGGTATCAGCAACTAAAAGAGGCATATCCTCATATCCAAACGCTGCAATATTTGCATTGTATTTCCCTAAAGTTGCCTGATAAACAAAATTTTTAGGAGTAGTGGCCACTATGCTATCTTCATCAAAATCAACACTCTCCTGTTTAAACGCCACATTAGCATTTACTAAGAGCATAGAACGAGTTTGTGAAGAGGAGCAGAGTCTAAGCATTTCTAAGTGTGACTCCCAAATAAATTGCAATAATTCCTAAAATAATATTCACAGGAACCATATATTTTCCAATAAGAGTCAGAGCATTTTTAGCACCAACAGTATCACCTTTTTGCAGAAGTTTATCTGCTTGTGAACGTCTGTACATCATCGCGGCTAAATTCGCTGACATAATCATCCAAATAACCTCTTTTACGTGAACTATATTATAAAGATTCATCGCATATTGACTAATTACATTACCATTATCATCAACAGCAGCTGCACGAAAACCAAGACTAACAGCCATAATAACAGCCGTTACAATCAAAATAATTACAAATGGACTTACTATGTAAAAAAGTCGTTTTAGTGCATGAGAAATTCTTTCAAGTCTATGAAGAGGATTCTCTATCTCACTAAATGAGTTGTGTGCTGCAAAACGCATTGCAATCATTCCACCAACCCATACAACAGCAGAGATTATATGTAAAAATACAATCTCAGTACCAAAATTTCCAAAAAGTGTCATCATCATATCTTTCATTATGCAAGAGCCTCTTGAATAAATTTGAGAGAAGCATCTTTAGCTTCTGGCAGTTTAGAAGCGTCTTTGCCTCCTGCTTGTGCAAAGTCTGGACGACCACCACCACCACCACCTAAAATAGGAGCGATTTTTTTAATCCAATCACCAGCCTTAGCGTTTGCATCTTTCACACCACAAGCGATAAGTACCTTATCTCCCTTTACTTGAAAAAGCATAGCACAGAGTCTCTCGTTTTCATTTTTAAGTGCATCAATTTTTTCTTTAATATCACCAGTTGGATACTCTTCTACTACAACTGCTACACCATTTACTTCAGTAGAAGTCACTTCAACTTTTGCAGAATTTTGAGCATCTTTAAGTTCAGATTTCAATTCAGCTATATTTGCTTTCATTCTGTTGATACCCGCGATAATGTCAAGGTTTTTAACTTCTGCTGAAGCATGATTTAAAAGTGTTCGTTGTGCACAAAAGTATTTATAAGCAGCATTTCCACAAACAGCTTCTATCCGTCTTACACCTGCTGAAACACCAGACTCTTTTACTATGATAAATGAACCTATATTTGCTGTGTTACTTACATGAACACCACCACAAAACTCTACACTAGCATCTGCAAAACTAACTACTCGTACCTCATCACCATACTTCTCACCAAATTGAGATTTTGCACCACTCTTTTTCGCATCTTCGATACCTAAAACTTCTGTTTTAGTACTAATTGAACGCATGACTTCATTGTTTACACGATTTTCTATCTCTTTTAATTCTGCATCTGTTACAGCTTTTGGATGTGAAAAGTCAAAACGTAAACGAGTTGCTTCATTAAGTGATCCAGCCTGTGAAATGTGATCACCTAGTACATCAAAAAGAACAGCATGAAGAAGGTGAGTTGCTGAGTGATGTTTGATAATTTCATCTCTTGAACTATCTACTTTTGCATCTACAACAGTTCCAACTTTAAGCTCTTCAGTAAGCTCTATTTGAGCCAAAGAGAGACCAAAAAACTTTTTAGTATCTACAACTTTTGCAAAACCTTCAAGCTCTCCAGAGTCTCCAGTTTGCCCACCACTCTCAGCATAAAAAGGTGTAGTGTCTAAAAGAACCCACCCTTTATCTCCAGCGTTTAAAAC
>Ga0256826_1002413_pt1 | contig 11402 bp, 13 predicted proteins | sample CV79metaG_FD_185975 | JGI IMG/M metagenome (GOLD analysis project Ga0256826, IMG submission 185975) | Hydrothermal vent microbial communities from East Pacific Rise, Pacific Ocean - CV79 | ecosystem: Environmental > Aquatic > Marine > Hydrothermal vents | place: Pacific Ocean: East Pacific Rise... | reverse complement strand
CATCTTCGCCATCTAAGTCCAACTCGTAGGTAGTCATAAGTTCATGAGACTCGTGTGCACTCTCTTTACTTTCATGCATTTTCGCGTTAGGAAGTGCTTTTTTAAGAGCTTTGAGTAAATCTTTTTCTATACTTTTTAAGATTTTTGTCTCTTTGATACCTAAAATTTTAGCTTGTGCCTGCGCACTTAAAACAGACACATGAAGAGTGTCTTCATCTTTATTTTGGTAAATTCCAAGTCCCATAGGAGTTAAGATACCTGATTGTGGATACTTTGTTATAAGCTCACTTGCATACTTTGCATGGTGAAAAGTCATCAGAGTAAACACTTTAAATTTTGTTTTTTTAAACTGTTTTAAAAACTTTGAATTCATCTCAGAATTTAGGTCAACTACAAATCCACTTTTGTTTAAAACTTGTTCTATCTTTTTAGGTGTAACAGCACCAGATTTGTTTGGTACACTAAAGAGGTGCATGTCCCCCTGTGCTTGTAAAGAGATACTGAAAAACAGTAGCATCATATAAGTAGCTATTTTTTTAACTTTTGACATTTTATTGTCTCCTTTTCATTTTATGGTTTTATATATATCCAACCAGATTTTACACTCTCTAAAAGTTCTACAACGCCAGCTTTAACGACAACAGACCCCTCTATAAGATCTTCTTTTTTTACATGAAATGTCCACATAGTATTCCCACATGCGACAAATTCTACACCAAGTTGCATCAAGGCATCTACCCTTTTTGGTACTTCTTTATCTTCCTTATTGTCCTTATACAAAAGTGCTAAACCTTTGGAGTATGCAACGATTTTCATCTCTACATTGTTTATCCCATAGGCTTTGATCACATTGTTAGCAACACTTAAAATGTGATCCATCGCATGAGGTGTATCTTCTGTTACAGAGAAAACAATCTGTCTCGGATTAACAAAAGATGGTTTTGGTTCTGCAAATTCTGTATCTGCTTTTATAACAATAGACAAACTAAGTAAAATGAGCATAAAATATTTCATAATCTCTCTCCTATTTGATGTTTTTTGTAAGGTCTTTAAAATCTTGAATATTCCAAGAACCTACAAACCTTTTGACAACTTTTTGATGTTTATCTATAAAGAAAAAAGAGGGTGTCATCACCACTTTTAAACCTAAGGGCATAGCATCAAAATCTAAATTTATTTGAACAGGGATAAAATGTTTCTTTATCCATCTACTCATCTTTTCATCATCAAAAACTTTTTTCTTCATATCAGCACAGTAATGACAATCAGAGCGCATTGCTTCTACTAAAATAACTTTACCAGTTTTCTTTTGTAGTGCCAAGGCTTCTTCATACTCATAAAAATCTAAAGCAAAAAGGTTTAAAAACCCAAACACCATAAGAAAAACAACTTTATTCATCTTCCCACTCCAAAGTTCTGTAAACTTGTTCTACATTTTGTCTATGAATAGTATCATAAAAAGAAATATCTTTATACTCTTTCATTACTACTTGATTTACAACATCTGCTATATCATAATCCTCATCAAGTAACTTTTTTACTCTATATTTTAAAGCTTTCAAATACCCATATGTAAATTTAAGTGTTTGTTTAGTGGAAATCAAACCATGACCACCAACAATATAATTGACATCAATTTTACTAATTTTTTCTAAGATTTTTATCCAGCCATTGATATTTCCATCTCTCATAGAAGGAAGTCTTTCATTAAAACTAAGGTCTCCTACAAAGACTATTTTTTCACTTGGTATGTAAACAAAAAGGTCACCATTTGTATGCGCTTTATAATTTACACTCTCTATATAAATTTTTCTATCATTAAAATATAAAATATTTTCTTCTTCTACAAAAATAGTTGGAAAAACTTGTTCTGTTTTTGTGTAAGCTTCAGGAGATATTCTTCTTTGCATTCGTGTTAATGCCATTTTAGGAAGTTCTCTAAATGCATTAGAACCAATAATCTTTGCTCCGAGAGTTTTATAGTAACTATTCCCTAACCAATGGTCATCATGTGTATGAGTATTTATAACATAAGAGATAGGAAGGTTTTGGATTTTTTTCATTTGTATGTATGCTTGCTCGGCATACTGATATGTGGGGCCACTATCTATCACAAGATAGCTAGTCCCCATATTTACAAAACATGAATTAGACATGTTTCCGTTGTTATGCTCGTCCATCACTTCTGGTAACCCAAAAAAGCAGTAAGTACTGCTATCCCCTACTTTTTTAGGTTGAAGCTTGTAATCGAATGCGAGGAGGGAATGAAATAATACAATACTCAACAAAAATGATTTCAAAGCATAACCTCGTATATATGTGTTAAATTAGAACTTGAATTGATACTGTGCTATGAATGCATTATCTTTATAGCCGCCTTTACCATTCCATACATTTGTTGCACCTGATGTATCACCTGTTGCTACGATATAGTTCAGTACAACTTTATGTTGATTTCTCATTCTTTTTGCTTTACGAGAAAAATCTTGATATGGCATAGACATGAAAATGTTAAGACCTAAGTATGTGTTACCAATTTTAGTGTCAACACCGTTACCTGTTGCAGAACCTTGCATGTGTTTAACAACACCTTCAAGAGCTGGTGTTATAAAGTACCCTACTGTTGCAGTAGCTACTTTTTCATTATAGTCTTTTACACCTGTAATATTTTTAGCATCAAAATACTCGGCTTTTAAACTTAGTTTTCCTAAGTTAGAATCAACACCAAGATTTATATTTTTATAACTTTCACCACTAGTTGTTGCTTTATCTTTTCCATCTGCATTTTCAGAAACTCCATAAGAAACCTCTCCATGAAATTTTTCAGTCCAATCATACATACCACGAATAGCGTATGAATTACCACCATTTTTTAAACTTTTTGCTGAAGCACTTCTACTCGCTTGGTTTGCTATCATAACATCATAGCCAAAACCTTTCCACGGACGCTCATGACCCATCTCAAAACCATTCACTTTTCCACTTCCACCTATAGCACGACCTGAAACCATCAGACCTGTATTTCTCTCAAGTACAAGTTTTTTATCTAAACCACGTTCTGCAATATCAAGATTCCATCCTGGCATTGTAAATCCCATACCATTTGGCATTTTAATTAAACCAGCTTTTACAACAAATGCAGGATTAAATACATAAGAGATAAATGCATCTTTTACCATTTTTGGCATCGCAGCACCATCACCCGTTTTATAGTTTGGCGCAGCATCTTGATTAAAATCTAAGAAAACTTTTCCACGAACATTACCTGCTACATATTTCCAACCTAAACGAACACGTTGTGCTCCAAAAGCAATTTTTGAATTTTCTGTATCACTAATAGTACCTTTACCACCACGAGCTTCTAGTTGTGCAAAACCAAACAGTGTAAGTTTAGTATCAACATCACCCACTTTTTTCTTAATTGTATATCCAGCTTGTGCTGATGATGCTAACATTAATAGTGCTGCAGCACCTGCTGCTAACTTAATTGTACTTTTTTTCATTTTTATACCCTTTTTATTTAATTATGGATATGTTAAAATCTAACTGTTTGTTTTATGTTTTAACATATCCAGATAAGATGGCAGCCCGACACTGCCATCAACCTCTTTTTAACAACTTCTCGAACCTTTGACAGGACAACCACAATCGTAATCAACTAAAGTAACATTTCCCGTATTACTTACATCAACTACTTTTTGTCTTTTTATATAATCTCGCGTTACATCATACACAGCACGAATCTTTTTCTCTTGAAGATTTGTTCCAGCATTTTGCAAGTTTCCGCCCCATGATGAGACAATGTAAGTCTTATTTAAATCTATTGGTTTTCCTCCTATCATAAGTTTAGTGATTCGCTCACCCGCTTTTGCAGCTACAGCAATGCTGTATGTAACACCACCTAGACGACTCATATCACCACCTTGTTGGTAGAGAGGGTTCGCGTTGAAAACATTATCTGCTATATCTTCTAGTAAATTAGATATCTGTTTTCCTTCTAGTTCAAATGTATAGACATTTGGGTAAGTGATACCACACATCTCATATACATTATCCATCAAGATATTATCACCTGCTAAAACAGTTGTTCCCCATCTATACCCTGGAGTAAATGACATATCACACTTCATTTCATCCATGATTGCATCATTAATGAGCTGATCAAATGTTGAAAAGAAAGTATCTCGTTTATAGAGAATATTTTTTGTTTTCCCTAGTACTTCGCCAAACTCTTTGTCAAATGGAGCGTACAGTTCATTTACAAGTTTTACACCTGCTGGGTCTGCTGGAATCATTGTCGAAGCCATCGGTACAAGCTTATACTCATAGTCAATCACTTTTCCATTCTTAGCATCAATGTCTAATCGACCGATAAATTTACCATGACTTCCTGCAATAACAATCACAGTTCCATTGATAGTAATAGGTTGAGGAGAAGGGTCATGTGTATGTCCACTTAAAATAAAATCTATACCTTTTACTTTACGAGCCACCTCTTGATCAACACTAAATCCATCATGAGAAAGAACAACAACACAATCAACTTTATGCTCATTTTTAAGTTCATATACATACTCTTGAAGTGTTTCAAGTCTTAAACCAAAACTCCACCCCTCTGTAAACTCTTTAGGGTTTGCTGTAGATGTAAAAGGAAATGACTGTCCGATTATTCCTATCTTTGCGCCACCTTTTTCTTGAATAGTATACGGTTCAAAAATCAACTCTTCATACTCATCAGCAAAGGGATCATTTCCTACAACATTTTGAGAGATAAACTTTGCATCAAGCATTTCTATAAGTTCTTTAACTCTCTCTTTACCATAAGTAAATTCCCAGTGTCCAACCATAACATCAACGCCAAGATAGTTTTGTGCTTTTACAATAGCCTCTCCACGAGTCTTAAGTGCCACACCTGTACCCTGCCAAGTATCTCCAGAATCAAGGAAAAGAACATTATCATTTCCTCTCTCTTTTCTTACATGTTCTAAGTAAGTTTTTATGTGTGCGATTCCACCCATACGACCAAACTTTTTCGCTAGTGCTTCAAAATCAACATAAGTATCAAAATAAGCGTCTAAACTACTTGGTTCTAAACCATAATGTTTTGCAAAAGCATCACCACAAAGGAACCCTGGAGTTCCAACTAAATTTGGTGCTGAGATAAGTGTTGACGGTTCTCTCCAATAAAGAGGTTTAATATGTGCATGAATATCACACATGTGAAGCAGTGTAAAATTTCCTTTTGCATTAAAATCATAAATATCATTCAATGATAATTCTGATCCCGATTTACCATTGGCAAAAGCACCTGTCGTGGCACCTAAACCAAAGATTGCAGCAATGTGCATAAAGTCTCTTCTCGAAATATCCATCTTCTTTACCCTATCTTTTTAAGCCAGGAACGGCGATTGGAGTTCCCTTTGCTTCACTTGTTAAGTAAACTTCAAGAGCAACCATTTCTGGTGAACCTATAGGGATAACTTTTAAAAGTGCATTTTTCATACAACCTTGAAAACGACGTTGCAAAGTTCTTAGAGATGACTTCGTCATTCTATATGCTGGCCAAGTTGCAGCAACTGCCACACCATTTTTACCTAAATCAGGTAGAGGTTGTGTTCTTAAAACACGTCCAACAATGTCCTCTGAGTGACATGAGTTACATGAAAGTCCACGACCACCACGAGCAGTCATATATGTTTGTTTACCAAGTGCATACGCTGCTTTCATCTGTTTGTTTGCATTTATGTCTATGTTACTTTTTTCATCATTTGCAAGTGATTTTGCATAAGCACTCATGTCAAACATATCTGAACTTTTAAGCTTAAATACTTTATGACCATTCTTATGCATAAGCCCTTGAAGTACTTGGTCTAAACCAACCACTTGTTTAAACTCTGGTAAGTAACGAGGAAAACCTGCTATATATGCGGGTAAATCATCTTCACTTACTTTTAAAAATTTAGCGAGACCTTCATCTCCCCCACAATACTCAGCTAAAAGGTCTTCACCATTAGCAACCATTAAATCTGCTGGGTTATTTTCTAACATCTCAGCATACATAGCACGGTCAGCATCACTCATCGCAAACTGCTCACCACCAAAAGAGAGTGATGAAAGCATTGCAAGTGATAAGGCTATTTTTATTCCTGTTTTCATGGATTATCCTTTTGGTTTAATCTTTTTCGTTTTTTCGTGTACTTCGCCTGTATTATCAGTATATGTAACAGTAAGTTTACCCTTACCGTTTATTTTCATATATGTTGTAAATACCGGGTTAGTAGAGAGTGTTGCCCAAACGGTCATATTAGTGATTTCTTGACCATTGTAAACAAATTTTACACTGTTAATATATTTTGCAGGAATAATTTTCTTTGTTTTCTTATCCTTAGACATACCTGTAGCCATAGGGTGCATAACCATAAAACTAACTTTAACCACTTCACCATTTTTAAACTTTTTTGGTTTAATTTTTATAAGAGACTTTCTTTTGTCCATTTGTTCTTTCCTCTAATTTTATAATCTATATTTTTGTTGTTTGGATTAAAATCAACCACACCCACCGATTGTTACTTTTACACTTTGTGAAGCGATTAAAAATTCTCCATTACTAAGAGCAACTAAGGCAACAACTTCTTGAGTACCACCAAGTTTTATACGAGTTGAAAACATTGCTTTACCATTTGCAGGTGTAAGGTTTACATCAATAGCACGAGCATTTGAGTTTTTACTTGCAAAAATATGTATAGCTTTTACATAATCAGAATCTGTCATTGGAGAATCAACAGTTACAGTAACGGGAACAACTGCTCCATTTTCTGCAATTTCGGGTACTTTTAATTTTACTTTAGATGATGTCTTAGGCTTCTTGCCACCTGTAACAGCATCAATACTTGCGGCTATTGTAATGTGATTTTTACTTACTGGTTTTGATTTTGCAAAACTCATTGTTGGAGTAACTGTTGCTGCTACAGCTGCAGCTACACCTAATTTTTTGAAAAAATCTCTTCTTTTCATAATCAAATTTCCTTTATTTTTTAGATACGATATATGAAGTAATGTCACATACTTCTTTTGGAGTAAATAACTTTGTAGTTAAATTAACTGTCATGTGTGTATTTGGATTGTCTACACGAGGGTCAGCAATTTTTTGGTATACCCAAGAGTTACTTCTTGCAGCACTGTCTATCATATACTCTTTATAGTGTGTTAAGTCTGGACCAATATTTCCAGCACCACGAGCATTTTCAATGTTATGACAAGCGATACAGTTACCATACTGTTTTGGTTTACCATTAGCATTTTTTTTGCTTAAACCTTTTGGTGGTGTTTTCTTTGCTTTTTTTCCATTTAAATTATGAAATATAAAAGCACCTCTTGCTATAGAATCTGGATTTGTAGTAACACAACCAGCAGGCATTGCATATTTCGTAGCTGATGGTAACAAATCTTTTTGTATCATCTTACTCGCGTTAGGACTCGTTATTACACCACTGTAATCAGCAGCGAATACTGAAGCACTTACTAGTAGTGACATCATCAAAGCTTTTTTCATTCTCGTTCCTCCTATTGAATTTCAGTAGCAAGTTTATCTCGTGAATGTAAAATGAATGTAAAATTTGTTTTTTTTATATATCTTTTTTAAAAATTTGGGGGAATATGTATAAAAACAGACTACCAACTTCGGGAGTGGAGTCGATTTGAAGTTCTATGTTTTGAGTTTCTATAATAGATTTTACAATATTTAAACCTATACCAAAACCACCTTTATCACTGTTTTCTCTATAATACCTACTAAAAATATTACGTGTTTTTTTAATACCAATGCCGTAATCTTGAAAACTCATATGGCACCTTTCATCTTCCATATATAATCTTATATCTATATAAGAATTTTCATACGAGTACTTAATTGCATTTGATATAGTATTGTCTATCACACGTTGGAGCTGCTTATCATTCATGTAAACACTAGCACAATCTTGAAGATTTGAATAAATAATAATATTTTTCATAGTAGCTACTTCGCTAAAGTAATCTATTCGTTCTTTTAAAAACTTATCTATCACAATATCTTCTTTCTCATAATTTAAATTTTCATACTTAATCAAGTAATCCATATCATTGTAGATATTTGAAAGAACTTTTGCAGCAGCTTTCATTCTTTGCATATATTTATTTTCTTCATTTTTTCGATTATAGAGATCTATATTTACATTAATTATGGAAAGAGGTGTATTTATCTCATGCATTGAATCTTTGATAAAGTTATCAAGTTGTTTATTCATTTTTTGAAAAGGTTTTGCAAAATTTTGTAAAAAGAAAAGGCTTAAAAGAAAAACAGAGACAACAATACTAAAGAGAATCATCAGAACCTTTTCATATACAACAGAGAAAGAAAGTTTATTGTGAATTATCAAATATCTTGCACCAAAGTATCTTCCCTTTGGAAGTTTTATTATTAGATAAGCATGATTATCATTAACATAATATCCGTCTTTAAAGTACTCTATTTTATTGTTTATTAAAGAAAATATTGGCTTAAAACTTTCATCATACAAACCAGATTCAAAAGTTTTAAAACGAGGATATTCAAAATAATCATCATGCTGATCATAACTTTGCATTGCTTGAATGATAAGAAGTGATTTATTTTTAAGAAGTAACTCATTTTGGATAGAGTGTATCTCTTTCATATATGACATATAGTAAAAGAGTGGTGCAAGAAATAAGATAGAGATTATTGCTGTATAAATTGTTGCATATTTACGTGAATATATTTTATCGTTCAATAATGTATCCTAAACCTCGTCGATTTTGTATAATGGACTCAGGAAGTTTTTTCTTAAGATTATTGAGTTGCACACGAATTGTTGCAGGTTCAACATACTCACCCCATATTTCATCTTGGAGCATTTCAGTTGAGACTATAGAGTTTTTATGTTTGATAAGTACTTCAAGTATGTCCTTCTCTATCTTGCGTAAAATTATTTCTTCAGAATCAAGCATTACTTTAGACTTTTTCAAATCGTAGGTAATATTGCAAGGAAGTTGTACCAAACTACCATCATTTTCCAAGTAACTTGCAAGTGCTTGATCAATACGAACTTCCAACTCTTCTAAATCAAAAGGTTTTCGTATGTAATCACAACATCCTATCTTATAACCTTTTTTTAAGTCACATATATCTGTCATAGATGTCAAAAAAATTGCTGGTATGGTAACATCATCTTTTCTTAATTTTTTGAGTAGTTCATAACCACTCAATGAAGGAACATTAATATCTAAAAGTAGTAAATCATAACTCACACTATAAACTTCTTCATAAGCGACTAAACCATCAGAAAAACCATCAACCCTATAACCCAAATCAGTTAAAAATTCTTCTATACTTATCCGTAGAGTATATTCATCTTCTAAAAGCAAAATTTTCATTTTATTTTTCCATCTATTTTTTTAACTATCTTTCTATTAAGCATCATCTGTATAAGTTCATCTTTTGTATACTTATCAAACTTACTATAAGCCTCATCTAAAAACATCTGTCTATCTTCTTTGTCAACCACATCCAACAAATATACGAGAGAATTAGCTTCAAAATCTTTGTACATATTTTTTTTATCTTTTTCTTTTGTAACATCATAAAGATTATTTCGTGTTATATTAATAAGAAAAGATATGTCATCCTCGGGATTTCTAAAATAGTCAATATAGCGTTCAGGAAGAACAAAAATAAAACAACCTATCAACTCTGATTCTCCATTATACATCTCTTCATAAAATAAGTACCTATTATCCTTATGTGTCACCCTGTTGAGAGCTAATGTTTTAAAATCTGTTTTTTGTAAAGTTTGTACATGTCCATTGTTATAGTTTCTATTTGCCACAACATATTTATCTATAGTTAAATTTTCCATCATTAAAACAGCTGTATCGATGTACTTAACATCTAAAAGGACATAAAGATCTACACCCATCGTGCTAAAAAATTCTGTAATTGATTTAAAAAAAGATATAACTTCTACAAAACCTAAAAATTCACCATTTTTGTATATGGGAACAGTTGCTTTAATACCTAAGCGGCGTCCAACTTCTATAGCTGTACGAGGATTTTTATGTGTTTTAAAGTACTTTAAATCTGTTCTAAAGTCACCAATTGGCATTCCAGCATACATATCATCCCAACTTCTTGCAAAAATAGTAAGCTCTTTAGTAATGATTTGTGCACGTATATGCTTGTTTGTATTTTTAAATATACTCGATGTAATATCGGATAAAATTTCATATCCACGGTCTTCATCATCATTTTCTAAGGCAGCCACTAATGCTGAGTTTTTAGATAATAAAAGTGCCACTTCAAGGTCAGACATATTATGACTTTCCAGTTGAGAGTTAATCGTAACTGCAAGTTGATCAAGGATATTATAAATTTTTTGCTCTTTAATATCTTGATTATAATACATAACAAGTGATGTTATTACGAAGATAATCATAAAAAAGATTATAGTTATTTTTTTAAACAAATTTAAATCACCTTTTTACAACTATAATACAATATTATTAAAATCTTTATTAAAATTAGTAACTATATGAAGATATAACAGCAGCAGAGCCGCTTAACACCATCACAGACAACTTAAACTCTAAACATTTGTAACATAAGATCTAGTATATAAACTGCAGTCCACTATAGCTGATGAAAGCTTCTTTTTCAGAAGATTTTATCTCTTTACCAAGAGAGAGCATAAAGGCTATGTGTGGATGAAACTGCCATAGATAGCCGAAGTTTACAAGTGTAAAAATAGTAGCAAATTCTTTGGCTTCTTCTACAAAAATTTCTGTGTATAGACTATGATTTTCTTTTGTATATTGCAGGTACGAACCAAATTCAAAGTGATTATTGTCATTGATGGGTGCGATGTATGCAGGGGAGAGGACAAGATTCAAAGTCGCGTTAAGATTTATGTTCATAGGAAAGCTCACCTCATACACATCACCCTCATTAAAGATAGAGTTTGTAGGGTAAACTAGATACTTGGGGTTAATTGCCATTGCAAAAATGTCATCACTATAAAAGTTCCATTTAAAGGCTAACTCAAAAGCATCCCAGTCATTTTGAGTTGTAGAGTTTATATAGCCTGTTGCAAAAGTAATCTGTACATTTTTAATGAGTCCATAGTTCAAGTCAACTATGGGTGCGGTGACAACTGTTTTATCTCGACTTTCAACACCTCCAGCTATGTTCACTTCAAACTGTCCTAAGTTTGGGACGAAGGGATCATCACTCAGCATAGGAGGTCCTCCATAAAGGAGTGTTGCTAACGCGAGAAAAGCAACTTTTAACATGACTAGTAGTCTATGATAAGATTAAAACTGAGTGTAGTATCTGTGTTGTCTTTCGTTCC
>Ga0256826_1002412_pt1 | contig 11405 bp, 10 predicted proteins | sample CV79metaG_FD_185975 | JGI IMG/M metagenome (GOLD analysis project Ga0256826, IMG submission 185975) | Hydrothermal vent microbial communities from East Pacific Rise, Pacific Ocean - CV79 | ecosystem: Environmental > Aquatic > Marine > Hydrothermal vents | place: Pacific Ocean: East Pacific Rise... | reverse complement strand
TATTGGAGTCATGGGAATAGTGAGTATGATTTAATAAATATAGATAAAAAGATTTCTCACTTTATAGCTACAACAACACATACATTTGAAACTTTTTCTATTCCCGTAGGCAAAGATGTTTATACCCCTGAAACTGACATGAATATCGTCAAAAGCATACGAGAGACATTTCCAAAAGATAGTTTTATTCTAGGTACTATTGGTAGACTTATCAAAATTGATGAAGAAAGTTATTTAGACACAGTAGCCAAAATTTTAAAGGCTAACCCAAAAGCTATTTATCTGGCATGTGGTTCGGGTGACCAAACTAACATCAAACAAAAAATTAAACAACTTGATATAGAAGATAGATTTTATTTTACAGGTCATATCAACGCACATCTTTATGATTATGTTATCGATTTATGGTTAGAGCCATTCTTATTATCAAATGGAGAAAGCCTCCAAGAATACACACATAAAAAAAGAGCATTCTTAAAATTATATACACAATGGAAAAATGGTGAGCAAGAAGGTTCACTATATGAAACAACCTTAAAGTACATTTGGCCATATTCACATGAAAATTATATTGAGATTGCTAATAACCTCATACAAAGTAGTAGTATTAGAGAGCATTGTGCAAACTATTATTATAATGAGATTATGAAAAATGATAACAGTATCAATAGCTTTATAAAAACACTAGGTTTTTAAATGAAAAATATTTATATTCACTCCACTGCAAATGTTTCCCCAGAGGCCAAAATTGGAGAAGGAACAAAGATCTGGGTCAACTCTCAAATTAGAGAACAAAGTGAAATAGGAAATAATTGTATTATTTCCAAGGACACTTATATTGATACAGAAGTGACAATAGGTGATAATTGTAAAATTCAAAATGGTGTCTCAATCTATCATGGTGTCTGTATAGAGAATGATGTATTTATTGGTCCAAATGTCTGTTTTACAAATGACAAAGTTCCCAGAGCGTTCAATCTTAACTGGAAAATCACTCCCACCTATATAAAAAAAGGTGTCAGTATAGGTGCTAACAGTACCATTATTTGTGGAATTATAATTGGAGAGTATGCAATGGTTGCGGCAGGGAGTGTTGTCACAAAAGATGTTGAAGCATACAGCCTTGTTATGGGTAATCCAGCAAAACATTTTAGTTATATAAACAAAATTGGTGAGAAAGTGGAAAAGAAGCCAAATGAATAAAAGTATTATTAAAATTGGGCTAATCGGTATTGGAAAAATGGGTCAAAATCATTTAAGAAATTTAACTATGCTTAAGCAAGTAGAAATGCTCTTTATCTATGATATTGATAAAGAGCTATGCTCAAGTTTAGCGAATGAGTATGATATTAAAGTCTCGCAAGACTTAGAGAATGACCTTAAAGAAATTGATGGTGTCATCATAGCAACCCCAACATTTACACATTATAAATATATCTTACAAGTTAGTAAATATGTAAAAAATATCTTTATTGAAAAACCTTTGACCGACACCTTTGAAACAAGTCAAAAAATTGCACAACTTGCAAAAGAAAAAAACTTAAATATACAGGTTGGTTTTATAGAACGCTATAACTCAGCGGTAGTGGCTTTAGAAAAAGTCATTCGACATAGTACACAGATTATTAATATTGATTTTACAAGAACAAACAAAATAAGTAGTAGAATTACTGATGTAGACGTTGTAGTTGACTTAATGATTCATGACATAGATTTAGCATTACATATTAATGGAGATGCTAAAAAAATTGATGCTCATGGATACATTAAAGATGGTATGATTGAATATGCTAGGTCTATTATTACACACAAGAATGGTGCTTTTTCTAATATTGTAGCAAGCAGAATTACAGAAAAACGAATACGACATATTGCTGCAACTTGCGAAGATATGTACATTGATTGTAATTTATTGAGTAAAGAAGTTTTTATAAATAAGCAGAGTCTTGAACAATATCTTACAAACGTTTCTATCTCATCAAAAAAAGAGACTATAGATGTACGACCACAAGAAGGATTACTATTAGAACTAATTGACTTTATTAAACTATGTCAACAAAGAGAGTGCAATGTCCCAAATGAAGATGATGGACTTAACGCCATAAAAATAGCGTCTACTATTCAAAAAATTATAATGGATTCAGAATGACACGACCAGCTATTCTTAATAGTGTTATTTTAGTTACAGGAGGAGCTGGCTTTATAGGAAGTCATCTTGTGGACAGACTTTTATTTGAAGGCGCAAAAGAAGTTATTATTATTGACAATATGTTCTTAGGTAGTGAAGAAAATTTAAAGGACGCCCTTAAAAAAGGTGTAATACTTTATAAAGATGATATTGAAATATCCTCTTCATTAGACTATATTTTTGAAAAACACGCTATCGATATTGTTTTTAACTGTGCCACAAAAGCTTTAAATTACTCCTTTGTGAATCCTAAAAATGCTTTTGATACCAATGTAAATGGTATTTTAAACATTTTAGAGCACCAGAGAAAAAAAAGTTTCAAAACCTTAGTACATTTTTCAACCTCAGAAGTCTATGGAACAGCTGTTTATGAGCCTATGGATGAAAAACATCCTATAAGCCCTACTACAACTTATGCAGCAGGTAAAGCAGCAGCAGATATTGCTTTAACTAGCTGGGTAAATATGTATGATTTAGATGCCTTTATTGTAAGACCTTTTAATAACTATGGTCCAAGGCAGAATCATAAAGGTTATATGGCAGGAATTATCCCTATTACTGCTTTTAGAATTTTAAACAATATAAATCCAGAGATACACGGTACAGGTTTACAAAGCCGTGATTTTATTTATGTTTTAGATACGATTGATGCCATTATCAAGCTCTACTTACTAGTAAAACCTTCTGAAAGTGTGAACATATCAACTGATGGTCAAATATCCATGCGAGATGTAATAACAAAAATATCTGATATTATGGAATTTAAAGGTGAAGTTTTAAATAAACCTTCTCGAAGGGCAGATGTCGAATGTCATAATGCAAGTAATGCGAAAGTCAAGTCAATGATTGACTATCAACTTACTCCTTTCGATTTTGGATTAAAAGATACAATCCAATGGTATAAGGAAAATATTTAATGATTAAACTGATTAAACCTTATATATCTTTTAATGAAGTTAAAAATGAATACGAGGAGATTTTTGATAGTGGTTGGTTTACAAAAGGTAAGTTTGTTGAAGCTTTCCGTAACGAAATAAAGAACTATACGGGTGCAAAATATGCTTATCTCACCACCTCTGCAACCACTGCATTAACTATGGCACTAAAAGCTTTAAAGATACGCGCTGGAGATGAAGTAATAATTTCAGACTTTTCTTTTCCAGCAACGGCAAATGTAGTAGAAGAGATAGGCGCTATTCCAATCTTTGCTGATGTGTCGCTTGAAACTTATAACATGCGCCCAGAAGAATTAGAAAATAAAATAACATCTAAAACAAAGGCTGTAATTTTTGTTGATGCATTAGGAAACCCTAGTGGAATTCATAAAATCAAAGAGATTTGTCAAAAATACAATATTCCTTTAATTGAAGATGGAGCATGTGCTATAGGCAGTAGTGAGAATGGTGTTAAATGTGGAAATATAGCAGATTTTACTTGTTTTAGTTTTCACCCAAGGAAGCTTCTTACAACAGGTGAAGGCGGTGCTATTACTTTTAATAATGACAATTATGTTGAGTTTTTTGATATAAAATTAAATCATGGGGCTAAGCTTGAGAATGGGAAGTTTGATTTTGTAGACTTTGGATATAACTACAGACTTCCAGAACTTCAATGTGTAATGGGTATTAAACAGTTTCAAAAGTTAGATCAAATTGTAGCATCCAGAAATGAGATGAAGATTCAATACAAAAGAGCTTTAGAAGTTCTTGGTTACAAAATACAAAAGTTATCCATAAATGTAATACACAATGTTCAGTCACTAGTTTTTGTAGTTCCTAAAGAAATAAATAGAGATAAATTGGTGAAATATCTAAAAGGAAAAGGCATTGAAAGTACTATAGGTACTTATTGTCTTAGTAATACTAGTTATTACGCACATAAATATAATGATATGCAAGTAAATGCAAAATATTTGGAAAAAACCACTATTACATTACCCTGTCATGATGATGTTGATGTTATGTATATAACAACTCAATTAAAAGAGTATAAATGAAAATTGTATTTTTAGGTTCGACAAAATTTAGTGAAGAGCTCTTGAATTCTTTAATTGAAAATAACTTTGAGATTTCTGCTATATTTACGATACCTCAAGAATTTACAATTAAAGGAAATGAAAAAGTAAAAAACACTAATTATGCAGACCTAGAGATAATTTCTAAAACACAGAATATTCCATTGTATTATGTAGATGAAAATAGAAGTCTGGGAACATATGAAGATATAATTAAAAAGATAAATCCAGATATTATTCTTGTCTTGGGTTGGTACTATATAGTTCCAAAAACTATTCGAGAGATACCAAAATTTGGGGCATGTGGTATACACGCGTCAATGCTTCCAAAATATGCTGGTTGGGCGCCTTTAGTATGGGCAATAATTAACGGCGAAGAAGAAACTGGTGTGACTTTTTTTCAACTTGACAACAGTACTGATGGTGGAGATATTATTGCACAAAAAAGCTTTATTATTGATACCAATGATACTATCAAAGAAGTATATGATATGGCAACAAAAATTTCATTATCCATATTACTCGACACTCTGCCTATAATAGGTACTTTAAATTTCAAGCAGCAAGACAAAAAAAAACTTGAAGTTTACAATAAAAGAAACCCAGATGATGGGAAAATCGATTTTCAAAAACCCTCTCAAGAAATCTATAACTTTATAAGAGCACAGTCCACTCCTTACCCAGGTGCTTTTTTCACAACCATTGATGGGAAAAAAATCATTATTGAAAAAGCCAGGATAGAAGATTGCTAATAATTGATTATGGAGTAGGTAACATAGGTTCAATTATTAATATGTTTAAGAAAATCGGGGTTGAGGCTAGTCTCTCATCATCAAAAGATGAAATTCTTGCTGCAGATAAACTATTATTACCTGGGGTAGGATCTTTCGACAAGGGCATACAAAACCTAAAGTCTTCTGGTTTAATTGAAATACTTAATAAAAAAGTTATAGAAGACAAAACTCCTATTTTAGGTATTTGCCTTGGTATGCAACTTTTAATGGATTCTAGCGAAGAGGGTCATGAACAAGGTTTGGGATGGATAAAAGGTCAGGTTAAAAAGTTTGATTTTCTAGAGAATGAAGAAAAACTAAAAGTTCCACATATGGGGTGGAATGTCCTTCTATCACCTCAAAAAAACGATTTATTTAAAGATTTCAAGGATGAGGATAGATTTTATTTTAGTCACTCATACCATGCCGTTTGTGAGAATGACGATAATATTCTTGCACAAACAAAGTATGGATATAACTTTACTTCATCCATATACAAGAATAATATTTTCGGAGTCCAGTTTCATCCTGAAAAAAGTCATAAATATGGCATGAAACTGTTAAAAAACTTTTCGGAGATTCCAACATGCTAAGAACTAGAGTCATGCCCTGTCTACTTTTAGAAAATGGAAGCCTAGTTAAAACGACTAACTTTAAAAATCCTACCTATATCGGTGATCCTATTAATAGTGTCAAAATTTACAACGAACTAGAAGTAGACGAACTAATATTTTTAGATATTAAAGCTAGTACAAACAATACACCCCCACCCTTTAAAATCATTCAAGAGATTGCAAGTGAATGTTTTATGCCTTTTTCTTATGGAGGGGGAATACAAACATTAGATGATGCAAAAAGACTTTTTGATATTGGTTTAGAAAAAGTTTCTTTAAATACAGCAGCTTATTATAATCCCAAGCTTATTACGCAGATTGCAAATATTTATGGAACACAAAGTGTTATAATTTCTGTTGATGTGAAGAAAACTCTATTTGGTCATTACCGAGTACATATTAATGATGGAAAGAAGAAGACAAAACACACTCCCTTTAATTATGTAAAAAAACTTGAGGAGTATGGAGCAGGAGAAATTCTACTGAACTCAATAGATAAAGAAGGACTCATGGATGGGTTTGATTTAAATTTAATCCAAGAGATATCAGATGCTATAAGTATTCCTCTTGTAGCACTTGGTGGTGCTGGTGAAATAGAAGATATTAAGAAAGCTAAAAAGGCAGGGGCTTCTGCCATCGCACTAGGAAGTATGGCAGTATATCAAAATAGAAATAGAGGTATTTTAATTAACTTTCCAACTCAAGATGAGTTAAAAAAAATACTTAAATAGGTTGAAAATGAGTAGTTACTTTACAAATGAAACTTTATGGCAACAAGAATGGGACAGAAGAGTTCAAAGAAAAATGACACTGCATACCTGTTCTCAATGCTTATATGATGAAGAAACACCCAATATATCTTTTGATGAAAATAATGTTTGTAACTATTGCCTAAAGGACAATCAACTTAGAACTCAGTTTCCAGGAGGGAAAAAAGGGGAAAAAGCCTTCTCCAAAATTGTCGATGAAATTAAGAGACAGGGCAAAGGTAAAAAATATGATGTCATTATAGGAGTAAGTGGGGGAACTGACTCAACTTATATGTTACATATAGCAAAAGAGTATGGGTTAAGACCGCTAGCTGTTCATTTTGATAATACATGGAATAGTACTATTGCTCAACAAAATATTAAAAATGCTCTAAAAGTTTTAGATATTGATTTATGGACCTATGTTGTCAATAATAATGAGTTTGATGATATTTATAAATCTTTTTTGCAGGCAAGTAGCCCTGACTTAGAAATTCCTACAGATATCGCTTTGGCAGCAACATTAAATATAGCTGCTGAAAAGTTTGGCATTCAATATGTCTTTGAAGGGCATTCCTTTAAAACGGAAGGGATGGCACCACTTGGTTGGATATACATGGATGCTAAATACATAGATAATGTACATAAGCTATTTGGAAAACTACCTATGAAAACATACCCAAATTTTCGGTTTACGAAACAATTAAAATGGATGATCTTTAATAAAATTAAGAAAATAAGACCCCTATGGTATTTAGACTATAATAAAACTGAAGCTAAAAAAATCATAACAGAAAAATATAATTGGCAATGGTATGGCGGACATCACCTAGAAAACAGAATAACAGCATTTTATCACACATATTTTTTACCAAGAAAGTTTGATATAGATATGAGAACCTTAGGTTTCTCAGGAAGAATCAGAAGTGGTCAAATGAGTAGAGAAGAGGGAATACGACGAATGAAAGAGATTCCAGCCTTTGATCCTGAACTCCTTGAGATGGTATTAAAACGGTACAGATATACTTTAGAAGAATTTGAAGAACTCATGTTCCTCCCAAAAAAGAGTTATAAAGACTATAAAACATACAAGCCAATGTTTGAAAAGCTACGACCATTTTTTTATATTATGGCAAAATCTGAACTAATCCCGTGGAGTTTTTATCATAAGTACACATCTAAAGAAAATATCTAATAAAATGGGTACAAATAAAAAAAGGTTTATAATATGAAAGTGGCTTTTGTTGGTAATATGAATAATATGTTCTTTGCAATCACAAGATACTTTAGAGATAGAAGTATTACTGCAGATCTTTTTTTATTAAATAACGAGGCTCCACACTTTACGCCAGCTGCAGACACTTATGATTTAGCATATAGAGACTATACTTATCAACTAAGCTTTGGAAATCCATATTGGTTTTTAAATGAGATAAAGCAAATAAAAGAGCAGGGTATGAGTGAAATTAAAAAGCTTAAAGAATATGATGTCATCTTTGCACTAGGCTCAGCTCCTGCTTTTTTAGAATACTTTAATATCAAAATGGACTTTTTTATTCCAGCGGGCATAGATTTATATAGTTTTCCCTTTTATATTGAATCTGCCAATAAAAAACATCGCAAGCACTTAGATCTATTTAGTCAATATCAACAAAAATCAATTAAAAATACAGAAAAAGTTTTTTCTTCTCAAGACATACTGCAGATTCCAAGTCTCAAAACAGCGATTACACAGTTAAGTATAGAAAAAAAAATAAAAACTTTTTATTCAATACCAATAATATATGAAAATATCTACAATAAAAATACGATACAAGACAATTTTAATAAATCTTACTGGAAACATGAATTTGAAAAAATAAGAAAAAAATCCAAACTAGTAGTCTTTCATCATTCACGACATGTATGGAAAAATAATATTGACCCAAATGCTCTAAAACAAAATAATTTTGTAATTGAAGGATTCGCACAAATAGTTCAAGAGCATTCCTCACTAAATCCCCAGTTGATTTTATTTGATTATGGACCAGATGTTGCAGACTCTAAACAACTTATTTCTAAACTTGGAATAACTAACCATGTTGAATGGATGCCTTTAATGAATAGAAAAGACATTATGGTTGGTCTTTATTTTTGTGATATCGCAACTGGTGAGTTTGGACATGGTTGGTCAATGGGTGGGACGATTATAGAATCATTAATTGCATCAAAACCCCTCATTCATTATATTGATAAACTTGCAATAGACTTAAGACATCTATACCCTTTTTTATATGCACAAGATGCCAAAGAGATTCATGAAAAAATCAACTACTTTCTTAACAACAAACAAAAATGTGATGAAATAGCAGATAGAGCTTACTTATGGATAAAAGAATATTGTATCAACGGCCCCATAGAGTCAATTATACAAGACGTCTATAAATTATCAGGTTCCAAAGCATGAAAAATAACTTTTTATATCAATATTTTTCCAATGAAAGTGTCCAAAACGATGTGTAGAATTATAGGCTCTTGGGATTTTACAAAAAAAATTGATAAACAAAAATTTTCAACTATGGTGGATAGTTTACGGCATGGAGGACCTGATGATTCTGGGGTATATTATGAAGACACCTTAGCCTTTGGTCATCGAAGACTATCTATTATTGATTTATCAAACCTAGCACATCAACCTATGATAAGTAAAGATAAAAACTATATTTTAATATTTAATGGCGAACTTTACAACTATCAACAAATAAGAAAAGAGCTAATGGCTTTAGGACATATATTTTTTTCTAACAGCGATACAGAGGTTGTCTTAAATTCTTATATTCAATGGGGGGAAAAATGTGTTGATAAGTTTGATGGGATGTGGGCATTTGCTATTAGAGATATAAATAAAAATATAATTTTCTTATGTCGAGATAGATTAGGAGTAAAACCATTATATTGGTACTTTGACGAGAATATTTTCATGTTTGGGTCTGAACTAAAATCTTTTAAAAAGCACCCTTCTTTTAAAAAATCCATAAACCAAGATGCCCTATATTTTTATTTTAAGTATGGTTATATAGGTGATGATAAAACAATCTTTTCACATTGTAATAAACTAGAAGCAGGTACATTTTTAACAATAAACAATAATAAAGAAATTGAACAAACCACCTATTATACTCCGGATAAAGATTACCATCAAAATTCTCAATTACCGCATATCGATATCCTTCCTAAAACCAAAGAGTTGTTAACACAAAGCATCTTATCAAGAACCGTTAGTGATGTTGGGTTTGGCGTTTTTTTAAGTGGAGGAAATGATTCATCCTTGGTCACTGCTATATTAAAAGAGCATAACTATGACTTTGACACCTTTACTATCGGGTTTGATGAGACACAATTTGATGAGGCAAAAGCAGCCAAAAAAATATCTGAGCACTTAGGCGTAAAAAATCATACACTTGTGTGTACTGCAAGTGACTTAAAAGCTTTAATAAAAGATATAATAAAGGTATATGATGAGCCTTTTGCAGATAGCTCAGCCATACCAACTATGCTCTTATGCAAATACACCGCTCAGCATGTAAAAGTAGCACTTTCTGCCGATGGCGGAGACGAACAGTTTTATGGATACAAACGCTATCAACTCACAAAAAGTAGATACTCAATCTATAATAAAAAAAGGTCCCCTTATATTTACAAGTTTTTAAATTCTTTTAACGACAAAGCCATATTAAGTACAATTAACTTGGCGAAAAAAAATATGTCAATGGAAAAGTACTTAAGAATAAAGCAGTCAATGAAAAATCCTAATATTGAGAATATTTATAAAACGGATATCTCTATTTTTAAAGACCAAGAGTTAGCATCTTTAATGGGAAGAGGAATAATTGAAGAAAAGATTTTTATTGACAGCATTTCACATGAAGAGAACATGCAACTTTATGATTTGAAAAAATATTTGAAAGATGATATCTTAGTCAAAACAGATAGAGCTTCCATGCGATTTGGCTTAGAAGTCAGGGAACCTTTGTTGGGAAAAGAACTTGTATCTTTTACAGCTTCTTTACCCTTAGAGTATAAATATAAGAATGGGAATAATAAAGCTATTATGAAAGAGTTATTAGAAAGCTATTTACCTAAGGAAATTATTCATTCTACAAAAAAAGGCTTTTCCATCCCTTTAGAAAAATGGTTTTTGCAAGATCACGTATTAAAACAGATGCTAGTTGATGAACTAAGCTCAGAATCCTTAAAAAGTGATGGATATATTAATTATGAGTATGTACAATCTCTGTTACATGAATTCTTGAATAACAACAGTATAGTAATATACAAGTTATGGTTAATCTTAATTTATAAACTATGGAAAGATGAATGGCAATGAAGATTTTATTTATAATTGACACTATGCTCATTGGAGGAGCACAGAAGGCTCTCCTTTCTTATTGTGAGTATTTAATCGAAAATGGGTATACGGTAACCCTTGTTAGTTTAAAAAAAACAAATAAGTATGCGTTACCAAAAGGTCTAATCTTTATTGAGATATTGGATGAAACTGAGTCTCTTACATCCAATGTATTTAAACTCCTTGACATACTTGTCACAGAAAGTAAAAAAGTAAATCTTATTATTGGTTTCATGGACTATATGGCAAACTACTTAGCCTATCTTGTAGCAAACATATCCGACAAACGTGTAATTTTATCTTCACGAAGTTTATTAAAAGAGAGTATTAAACAGCATGGTCAACTCCAAGACATAAACTATACATTGATCCAATCAATTTATAACAAAGTACCTATAATTGTTCAATCTCAATACATAAGGTCAGAACTTCTTGACTTTTTTCAGCTTAAAAATGAAAGAATTTACATTGTCCCTAACTCTATAATAATACAAGACACAATATCATCTAACGAGAATATTTTTATAAAAAATAAAGTATTTATTGTTGTTGCGCGACTGATAAAGTTAAAAAGAATCGACATCATAATTGAAGCTTTTAAAAAACTCATTACTTTAAACACTAATCTAAAACTTCTGATTATTGGATATGGAGAGGAGGAATCCTTCCTAAAGAGCTTA
>Ga0256826_1002411_pt1 | contig 11407 bp, 11 predicted proteins | sample CV79metaG_FD_185975 | JGI IMG/M metagenome (GOLD analysis project Ga0256826, IMG submission 185975) | Hydrothermal vent microbial communities from East Pacific Rise, Pacific Ocean - CV79 | ecosystem: Environmental > Aquatic > Marine > Hydrothermal vents | place: Pacific Ocean: East Pacific Rise... | reverse complement strand
CTACTGCTGGACCAGAATTTTCTTCTAGTTTAATTAACTTTATACGACTGTCTTTTTTTATATATTCTTCTATAACTTTATTTGAATCATCAGGAGAAACATCATCTACGATTATCATTTCCCAGTTTTGATAAGTTTGTGCAAGAACTGATTCAATAGTTTGATTAATAAATTTTTTTGATTTATATGATGGTGTTATTATAGAGACTAATGTATTCATAATTTTTTCCTATATTTTTTTAATATATATATTAAACTTATGCTAGATATTAAAAAGTAATCTGAGAAGATACCTACAGAAGAACCCATCATACCTATAAATAATGAAGGTATTGCTACGACTAGAAGTAAATCTATTTGATCAAGTTTATGTTTTACTAAGAATAATTTAAAAAATATTTTTATAAGTAAGGCATATCCTATTAATATAATAAAACCATTTTCAACTACTAACTGTATTGGTAGGTTATGAATACTCTTTGCTGTTTTTAAAGTATATTCAGGTTTTTCTAACATAGTTAAAGTATTACCACAACCAATACCCATAAAGTATGAGTTTTTAAATTCTATCAAGGCATATATTATAGCATTTGCTCTAGTAGTATCACTACCTCCTGTATCAGGGAAAGGGGTTAAGGATAATATATGTTCTATTGGTATACCCAAAAGTGTATATAAAGATATATCATAATCTCTAAAAGAGACATAAATATTATCATAAGGTAAGTAAATTAAGATAGGAATACATAATAAAGAAAGAAAAATAATAATTTTTTTTATAATAGGGTGTATTTGTAAAATATTTTTCTTTAAATTATAAATCACTATACCAATAAGTAGTCCAATTAATGCTAACTTTGAATCATTAATATACATTAAATATAAGATAATACTAATTATTGTAGTTTTAATAAAATTATTTTTTTCAAAGACTAATAAAAAAGGAGAAAAAGATAATAATATAGCTCCAAATTCATTTTGATTCCAATTAAAAGCACTTACTGATCCATCAAAATAAATAGCTGTATTTGGTAAACGATATTGAAAAATTATTTCTGTTATTGCAATAAACAATGATAATAAAATAAAATAATATAAAAACTTATAAAGTTTTTCAAATCCATCTATTCTATATATGTACAGTACCACTAAATATATATTTAATATTGATACATAATGTAAACTTAAAGCAATATAATGTGAAAAATTGTCTGTGTAGAAGTATGATAAAATAAAATTATATAAAATTAGAAACAACACAATTATTGTGGGAAAAATACTTTTTTTATAGAAAAAAATTAAAAGGAATAAAGATATAGGCATTAAAACTCTATATAAACTAAATGAGCTTGTATCATTTAATCTTAAAATAGAATGCATAAAAGATAATAGTATTATTAAATAATAAAACTTTAATATTTTTTTATTTTTTACTAACATATTGAATTCACTGCTTTCAAAGAATTATAAGATTCTATATTTCTGTATTTAAAAACTTTAGCAGGATTACCACCAGCTATTCCAAACTTTTCAACATTTTTTATAACAATAGCACCTGCTTGGATGATGGCACCTTCTCCAATAGTTACACCACCTAATATAATTACTCTATCCCCTATCCATACATTATCTTCAATATAAATATCTTTATTTATCATCATTTTAGTATCATAAGGAATAGCATCTGCTATATCATATTTATGATATGAGTTTATAATTAAAATATCTTTACCTGAATGAAAATTATCTCCAATAATAACATTTCCATTACCTCGTATTATCATTCCATTAAAATGACAATTCTTGCCTATATGCGTATTTTTTGTAAATCTTGAATAAAAATTTATTTTAGGCTTTGACTTATAAGACCCTACTTTTATAAGAACAAATTGTGTAAAAATAAATGATAAAATTTTTTTAATTATTTTCATATCTTATCCTTAATTAATTTTATATTTATAATTGTAACTACAAAGAAAAATAAAAACCATGTTATCGCAGTAGCATAAGCTACTCCAAGAACACCAAACCATTGAATAAAAAAACAATTTAGAATGATATTAATAATAGCACCTACTATGGTAATACTTGCTAATAATTTTGTCTTTTTTTCAAAAAATAAAAAATTTGTTACCAAAAAATAAAATGATTGGAATATAAAACCAAGTAAAAGCCATCCAAAATACTTCTTAGCCATATAAAAATTTTCGTCTACAAATATACTAAAAAGTATATTTTCTAAAAGGTAGACCATACTTCCAATTAAAATAAAAAATAAAAAAAGTAAAAAAGTTGTATTAATTGCATTTTTTATATTTTTCTCTTTTAAAAGTTTAAATAACATTGGAGACCATGCTTGATTAACAGATATACTAACCAAAAGCATTAAAGCAGATATTTGATAGGCTATTGCATATACACCAACTTGTTCATTACCTTCAAAATAAGATATAAAATATCTATCAGACATTGCCATAATGGTACCACTTATAGCATGAGGAATTAAAGGTAGTCCAAAATGTAATATATCTTTCGTATGTTTAAATGTTATTTTTCCCAAATAGTTCATTTTATACAGTAAGTATAGTCCAATTATAGAAAAAATGAAATAAGAAATATATACTCCTGCTAGTCTTCCTACATAACCATATTTATACAATACAACTAAAAGATAAGATAAAAGAAAATCAAAAATAGTTTGTAACAATGTAAAAGCTGCAAATTTTTTAGATTCTTGTCTTGATTGATATAGTCCTAATAGAATACTACTAATAATTCTAAAAAAAGAAAATATAACTATCCATAATACTATAGTTTTATCTAAATGTAATAAGGAAGAAATATTATCTTGAAATATATCTACAATAATCATGACAATAATAAATGATATTATTGAAAGTATTAATCCATTAGTAATAAATTCTTTTAATTCTTGCTCTTTAACCTTAAAATACTCTACATTAATGGCAGCATTAATATTAAGTAAAATAAAAGGAGTAACAAATAAAATAGTTGTTTCTACAAGAGAAAGTATTCCAAAATCAGAAAGTGTAAGGTGAGCAGTTAAAATAGGTAGCATTAATAAAGGAACTAAAGATTTTAAAGCATTTGTTCCCCCATATATAAAAATATTTTTAGAAAGTAATTTAATCATCTAATTTAACCACCTTCATATAGTTCTTGTTATAACTATATACATTATCTATATTTTCTTTATGTTCAGAGTTTTTATAGTCAAACAAAAAACTTTCAGCTTCAATATTGTAAATATCTTTCATTGTTAAAAGAGCTGTTGAATAAAATGAACTTACCATGTGTGGTATTTCATTTTCATATAAACCATAAAACTCAACAGGATACTCAAGTTGTTTTATACTAATATTTTTATTACTTTCAATTATTTTTAATTTTTTTTTAGATTCTCCTCTATGTATTATATATATAATTTCTTTATCATCATAATATACACTTATTTTTTTTAAAAGTTCTATATAGTATTCTTCTGAAATAATACCTATTTCACTAAGTTTTGTTCCTAAAAATAAAATCTTATTGCTTTGAGTACTATCTTTATTAATTTTTCCCAATAAAGCTTTATATTGATTTTTATATATTTTTTGATTTCCGATAGGAGTAATATTATACATTGTAAATAAATTGTAAAAATTATATTCAGTAAACGTCTTTTGAATTGGAATTGTCTTTGCTCCATCATCAAGTAATATAATCTTTTTACCATCGAATTGTCTTATGATTAATTTAAAAAATTCAGAGTCAAAATTACCTATAAAAACTTTTTCTACATTAAAAAATAAATAATAAAATTTATATAATAAAATTTTCATAAAATCACTAAAACTTTTATTTTTTGACTTAAGATAAATAAATTTAATATTAGATAATTTTAATTTTTCAATCATATTTAAAATTTGAGAATCATTATTCTTTTCTCCAGAAAGTCGAATATAATAAATATAACTCTCTATTTTAAAAAAATATTTTGCCTCATAAGCATTCAATAACTGTAATGGAGATTCTACAAAAAAAAGTGTTTTCATCTATTTTCCAATAAAAAATTAGCCATCTTAAAATCAATCTCTTCATCAACATCAACCGAACTCTCTCTGCTCATCACATATGCAAAAATATTCTCTTTGAGAAAAAAGCTCTTCTCTTCTAAAAGTTTTTCTATTTTACAAATATAAATAGCACCATTTAACCTAAAATAGGGCTCCAAATCTTGACTTCGTTTGTTTAGCACCTCATCAGATAAAAAGTTTTCCATAGACAAGGAGTCATCTAATGTATTTGACCATAAAGGGCTATGTTCCATTTCACAGACACTTACCACAGCATCTGCATTTTTTTCTTCTAGCAGTTCTATAGCTTCGTCTATCTGCTTTACACTACGTAAAGGGCTGGTTGGTTGTAACAAAACCACATACTCATACCCTTCTACATTGTCAATGGTATGCTTTATGGCATCAAAGGTTGTAGAGGTATCACTGGCTAATGTATCGGGTCGTTTGACTACCTCTGCTCCAAATTTTTCTGAAATACTCAATATCTCTTCATCATCACTTGAGACCACAACCTTATCTATATAATCGCTTTGCAACCCTGCTTTTATGCTCCACGCAATTAAAGGTTTTCCCTCTAAATTAAGCAGGTTTTTACGAGGAAGGCGTTTACTCCCTCCACGAGCAGGAATAATGGCTAAAAACTTTTTACAACTCATTAAAATACCTCATGATACTCTCGATTTGCTTTCTCATACTCATCCATACGTCCTATGTCTAACCAATACTCTCGAATAGGGAAAGAGACTGTTTTTTTCTCTTGCTTTATTATCTCTTCAAAGAGCGTTGGCATATCATAAAATTTATCTTTAGGAATCATCTCTAAAGTGGACTCATCCAACATATAAATTCCAGCACTCACAAAAAAGCTATATGTTGGTTTCTCCTCTATACTTTTAATTTGCCCATCCTCTATGTTGACCACTCCATAAGGTACTTGAAAATCATATTCACGTACACACATGGTAGCTTTGGCTTCATTTTGCAAGTGAAACTCCAACATACTTTCAAAGTTCACATTGGTTAATAAATCTCCATTCATTACAAAAAAAGGCTCTTTAGGTCTTTGTTTATCATTAAGTAGTGTTAATGCTCCTGCTGTACCCATTCGTTTATCTTCCAATACATACTCTATATTCACACCAAATTTACTACCATCCTCAAAAAAATCTTGAATTATATTTGATTTATATCCTACACACATAATAATATTAACAAAACCATAACTTACAAACTTCTCTATAATAGTTTGTAAAATAGGTTTTCCCCCAACAGGAAGCATGGGTTTCGGAGTAGTGTTAGTAAGAGGTCTAAGTCTTGTTCCTAGTCCTCCTACCATAAGTACTACTTTATTTTTATGCTCTTTTGGTTTTAAAAGCTCATCAAGTATCTTAATATCAACAACAATTCCTTGTTTATTAACTACAGGAATTTGATAAATTTTTTTAGAGATACATATATTAATAATCTCATCTCTAGTACTCTCGACTGTTACAGTAGTAGGTGTTTTAAAATAAACATTTTCAATACTCTCTTCTAAATTTTTTCCATCCAAAATAGCACGTCGTATATCACCATCCGTAATCGTTCCAAGTAAAAAATCATTATCCTTAACTACTAACGCAAATTTAATAGCTCCTGTATCTATAATTTGAAGGGCTTCTTTTATGCTTGAAGTACTAGAGAGCTTTATCTTATTGATATTTTTCATTTTTACTTTCCATGTCGTAAAACTTTTTTTTCAAAATATTAGAGAGATCATATGTTTTAAGTATATGAAGAATCTTTTCTGATGTGTCTCCATTGCCATAAGGGCTTTGAACTCTGTTTAATGCCTCTTGAAACTCTTTAGAATAGAGTGTAGAAAAAGCATTTTTTATAGAATCAATACTATTATCACAATCAATTATACTTTTGGTTCGTGTTCTTCCTTTTTGTCTATCTCCAATATTAATCGTCCCTATTTTAAAAGAAGGAGCTTCTATAATACCACTTGAACTATTGCCTACTACAGCATCTACATACTGTAATGCACTTAAATATCGTATCTGTCCTAATGATGTAAAACCAACAGCTTTTTCTGAATGTTTCATTACATAATCATCTATCATACTATTAATTATTCGTCCATCGGTATCACTATTGGCTTTAGTAAAAATCAATGTAGTATCTTCTAATTCATCCAAAGCTTCTAATAAATTTTCAAACTGCTCTTTTGAAGTGGAGTTTTCTAACGTAACAGGGTGAAAAGTAATAATTAAATTTTTCTTGTTTAGTTTAAAATTGATACTTTGTTCAAACGTTTCTCTACTCATTAGTGATAGTTGCTTAATATTATCTATGCCAGTTGCTCCAAAACTAAAGACCCTACTGGGCTCTTCTCCTAATTGAATGACTCTATTTCTATAATCATCCGTACAAGGAAAATGTAAGTGACTCATTTTAGTTATGGCATGACGAATAGACTCATCAAATGCACCTTCTGTTGTTTCACCACCATCGAGATGAGCTATAGGTATGTTGGCTATCATCGCAGCACTTACAGCAGAAAATATTTCATACCTATCACCTAAAACCACCAATATATCTGGTTTCAAATCTTCATAGGCTTCTGCAAAAGATATTTGAGCCAAGCCCATTGATTTGGAGATACCAATATGGGTATCAGAAGAGAGTAACATCTCTATTTTTTTATCTATTTTAAAATCTTCTTCAATAGTTTTATAAGTTAGTCCAAACTCAGGACTCAGATGCATACCAGTTACAATAAGTTGAAGCTCTAAATCATTGTCTGTTTCAATAGCTTTCATTAGTAAATAGAGTAATCCATACTCAGCACGAGTTCCTGTTACCACACAAATTTTTCGTTTAGACATTCTATAACCTTATTAAATCGTTTATTTCTAAATCGTAATTAGACTTTAACCCAAGTATCTCAGTCCATAAACTTGATGAGATTCCACTGCCAACTCTTTTGGTCTCAAGGTTCTCTTCTGTAAATAGTTCACCTTCTTTAATGCTTTTTTTTGCGACAATTGATTTACGTACAACAAGTTTATTTGCCTCTTCACTCTTTTGTGGTTTTTTATTGCCATCTCCAAGGGCTTTTTCTATATTGCGTATAGCCACGACCATCGCTTTAAGCTCATCGGGCTCCAAAGAGGCTTTATGGTCAGGACCTTCCATGTCACAAGAGAGGGTAAAGTGTTTCTCTATCATGGTGGCTCCCATCGCCACCGAAGCAATAGGAACCTCTATTCCCATGGTATGGTCACTGTAACCAACAGCTACTTTAAAGGCATCTTTGAGGGTAAGCATAGCCTTTAAATTAACCTCATTCATGGGTGTTGGGTACATGGTTGTGGCATGTAAGAGCGTGATATTCTCTTTAGCTGTTCCAGCCTCTATAAGGGTAGAGAGTGCCTGTTCCACTTCACCCAATGTTCCCATGCCTGTAGAGAGTATAATGCTCTTCTTAAATGCTCCTATATGTTTCAGAAAAGGGGTATTGGTTAATTCACCTGACCCTATTTTAAAAATATCCTGTAAGCCTTTTAAAAAGTCGGCACTGGTAGGTTCGTCTGGGGTGGATAAAAAGAGAATCTCTCGCTTATCGCAATACTCCTTTAGCTCTTTAAAGTCATCATAGGAGAGTTCCAGTTTTTTCAGCATATCATACTGAGACTCTTCGACTCCTGTGTTATCGGTTTGGTAGGCAGCTTGTTTGGCATCTTGTGTCACCAGCAGTTCTGTTTTCCATGTTTGAAATTTGACAGCATCGACTCCTGCTTCTACAGCAACATCTATCAACTCTTTGGCTAACCCAATGTCTCCATTATGATTTACTCCTGCTTCAGCTATAATAAAAACACTCATCCTAACTCCAATCTATATTTTAAAAAATACTTTATATTCTCTGGGCTTTGCTCTTCCCATAACTTTAGATAAGTATCATAAAGCTCTTGGTTATAGATTTTCCCAGAGATATAAAAAGGTTTTGTCTCTTTTGAGAACTTCTTCTTAAACTTTAAAAGAGGGTCATCCTCTAATGCTGTGCTTCCCCCACCCAAAACTAAATAGGCTTTTCCCTCTGCTTTTGCTATCTCTGAAAGCTTATAGAGCAGTGCATAATTGGCATTTAGTTTATAAGAGAGTTGACTATTGGCTGAGAGATGGTAGTGCATTAAGTAGCTTCCTTCCATAAAGAAGCCCATGGCAACCACTTCGTTTTCAAAAAGCACCTCATAAAGTTTGACCTCTTTCATGCTATAGAGATTTTTAAATAATGTCTCATCAAAAAAGTAAAACGCTGTTGCATCATTTTTTGTCATGGTCTCATTATAAAGCTCAATAAAATTTTCAAGATTAGCACTCTCTTGCACCACTACTTTTTCACTTGCTCTTTTTATGGTGTTACGTACTTTTGAGTTGTATGAACTCAAAATATTATTTTCTAATGAAACCACCACCACATCTCTATCATAGAGATTAAACTCTAGATACTTGTCATGTTCTAGTGGAAAGTCATTAAAAGGGTGAAACCTCATAAACTCAGCAATAATCTTTTCATCGTGACATCGCTTCTCATACCGTTCGAACGCACGTTTTAAAAAAGCATCATCATCTGAATTAGTATAGAAACCACCATACCCATAAGCTGACTCCAAGTCGTAATAACCATCGTCTATATTGATATTGCCTATTTTAACGATAGGACGTTTAATGGTTCTATTGATTAAAAAGTTTTCACCTTCATCGTATCTAAAATCAAACAGCTCTTCACTCTCTTGGAGATAAAGGGAGATGTACTCATTGTTATAGTAGATATCTTCTAAAAGATTCAACCTCTTTCCCATTACAAAATCACCGTACTTGAAATATTCACCACCCTATCTTCTAGCCATTCAGCATTAGAGAGATCACCACACTGAGCATCTTTAAACATTTCCAGTTTATTCATGAGTCGCCAGATAGAACGGGTCATAACACCATGGTCATTAGTATATTTTAAAAATGTATCTCGTGTTTTTCTGTCTTTTAAAATCACTGCATTAAGCCAGTAGTTTGAGGTTGAGTGCTTTGGTTCACTAATAAACTCTGGCTCTAACTCTTTAAAAAATGCTTCATATTGCGTAGCCAATGCTCGTTGTTTCTCTACAAAAAGAGGCAAACTCTCCATCTGTGCCACACCCAATGCAGCTGCTAAGTTGGTGAGCCTATAGTTGTAACCCACTTCATCATGAATGTACTCATAAGGATGAGGGATTTTTGCTGTGGTGGTAATATGCTTGGCTCGTTTGGCTAAGGCTTCATCATCGGTTACAATCATACCCCCACCACCTGTGGTAATAACTTTGTTTCCGTTAAAGGAGAAGATACCTACTTTTCCAAACGTTCCTGTATGTTGACCTTTGTAGTAAGTACCTAGACTCTCTGCAGCATCTTCAACTACGGCAATATTATACTTATCACAAATGTTTACAATCTCTTCTATCTTACAAGCATGACCAAAAGTATGCATGGGAACACAAGCTTTTATTACTTTTTTTGTTTTTGTATTGATACACTCTCCAGCATCATTCATGTAGGTAGAAGCTGTTAAAAACTCCTCCAACTTTTTAGCAGAGAGACCTAATGTATCTCTATCAACATCGACAAATATTGGTTTGGCATTACAGTAAGCAATGGCATTTGCTGTGGCAATAAAGGTTAGAGGTTGAGTAATCACCTCACTATTTTCATCGACCCCAACCAACTTTAAGCCAATATGCAGAGCCGACGTACCATTTGAGGTTGCTATGGCATATTTGGCTCCCACAAATTTTGCTAACTTCTCCTCAAATTCAGTCACATATTTCCCTACGCTAGAGACAAAAGTAGAGTCTATTGCTTCGTTAACATACTTTTTTTCATTACCTATGAACTTTGGCTCATGTAGAGGTATAAAATCTTTAGTTTGGTAAAGCTCTTGAATAAAATCAACCACACTCTTATATATCATTACATCTTCCCATCTAAATATTTACCCGTCTCTTTATGTCCAAAGTCAGGAATCATCTTAAAAAAGAGTTCGACTATCTGCTCTTTTTTCCATGCTCTATTTTTCAACATCATTTCTATGGTCTTTTCAAATTCATTCAAAAGAACTTCATCAAAATTTGCTTCATTCTTAATGATACCAAGGTTCTCAAAACATTCCATGTCTAAGATCTCATTTTCAGTAAAAAACTCTTCAAAGTCTTTCTCTCCTGTGGTGTCGCTAGAGGTAAAGAGGCAAGGGTATTTACCCTCTTGTGGCAGGGTTTTAGCCAATAGTCTTGCTTCATCTTCATCTTTACAGAGGTAAGGCTCATAACCTAAATCTTCCAGATACTTTACGGCTATATCAGCAAAAGAGATAAGATGCAGACTCTCACTCAATTTTGGGAAAAATATATCTCGGTTCTCACCAAAAATACAAGACATCAAACAGAGTTCCCCACTCTCTTGAGGAGTAACAAAGTAACGCTTTATATCATTAGGAGCTACGATGGGCTGTTGCTTTTGAATACGTTGATTAAATCCATGAAGTAAAGAGCCATCAGAAAAAGCCACATTGGCAAAACGTGCCATAGAGACATTCATATCAGCAGAGTTTCTATGCACAAACATCTCCATAATACGCTTTGAAGCCCCCATCATGTTGACAGGGTTGGCAGCCTTATCGGTAGAGACACAGAAATATTTTTTTACTCCATTTTCCACAGACTGCTTAATGGTCTTATCAGTATTAAAAATATTAGTTTCTATCATACGCATAAGTGTAAAAGGGTCTTTTTCACTGCGTACATGCTTAAGTGCTGAGAGGTTTAAAACATAATCATACGATCCATCAGCCTTAATAAAAGCATCGTACTCAATAGAACCAATATCAAGAGCAAAAGTTTTAAACTCACCATCTATATATCCAAAACTGCTTCGTATATCTCTAACTAATTCAACCATATTATTTTCACTAATATCAACAACATGAAGTTTTTTAGGATTTCGTCTGAATATCTCTTTAGTTACAGCTTGACCTATTGAACCTGCTCCACCTATAACTAAAAATCTAGAATTTGAGATAATATTCTTTAATTCTATATCATTATTATCAATATCATTTTTTAGTAGTGCTTTTGTTCTTCCTATTAAGTTTAAAATATTACTCATAAAATCATCCTAACTATCACTATTAAATATATCACGAGTATATACTTTTTCTCGTACATCTTCTAATATATTTTCAAATCTATTAGCTACAATAACATCCGAGATACTTTTAAACTCATCTAAGTTTTTTATTACCT
>Ga0256826_1002410_pt1 | contig 11412 bp, 9 predicted proteins | sample CV79metaG_FD_185975 | JGI IMG/M metagenome (GOLD analysis project Ga0256826, IMG submission 185975) | Hydrothermal vent microbial communities from East Pacific Rise, Pacific Ocean - CV79 | ecosystem: Environmental > Aquatic > Marine > Hydrothermal vents | place: Pacific Ocean: East Pacific Rise... | reverse complement strand
CATTAATATTTTTGCCAATGGAGGTGCAGGAAACTATTCTTACTACTGGACCGTAGCCGATAGTTCACACTACAATGTTACCGACAGTATCGAATCTCATCTGAACAATCTTATATCGGGAGTATATTCGGTTAAAATTACAGATAGCACTAACTGTTTTATCAACGAAAGTTTTAATATAATTGAACCTACACAAATTAGCCTTTCGGCAGATATAATAAATAATGTTTGCTATAATGGATACGATGGAGCTATAGATTTAACCGTTCAAGGCGGAACTCCTGCTTATATTGGATATAACTATTCGTGGACAGAGCAAAACGACAGTATTGTGTCTCATTACGATGCTTTATTCACATCTTCTAATGAAGATTTAGAAAAAATTCATGCAGGAACTTTTAGAGTGGAGGTTACCGATCAAAACAATTGTAAAATGGTAGGAACTTATCAAGTAACAGAACCATTTGCAGGGATGGAAATAACAGCAAATATAAGCGATGTTACTTGTAAAGACCAACACGATGGTGCAATAGATATTACTGTTGATAACGGAACAGGACCTTTCTTATACAACTGGTCTAACAACGAATCGACAGAAGATATTGAGAGTTTAGATGGTGATGTTTATACTCTAACAGTAACAGATGTTTACAACTGTGTTCTTACCGATTCATTCACAGTTAATGTGTTGAATATTGCGTGTATTCATATTTATAATGTGTTCTCACCAAATGGAGACGGTGTAAACGACACTTGGGATATCGATAATATAGATTTATATCCAGAAGTAGAAATTAACGTTTTTAATCAGTGGGGAAATAAAGTTTTTGAATCTACAGGATATTCTGAGCCTTGGGATGGGACTTACGATGGTAGCCCATTACCTGCTGCAACTTATTATTACACACTCGATTTAAAGAATGGTGATGCTCCATATTCTGGTTCGATAACAATTCTTAAATAGTGTAGAAATAATTTATAAAATGAATCAATAATTAAAAAATTATAAAGATGAAAAAATACATATATATACTGATAATAATAGCAGGTATTGGCACATCGGTACAAGCGCAACAGTTTTCCTTGTACAGCCAATATATGCATAACAAATATGCGCTTAATCCAGCTGTTGCGGGTACCGAAGATGGGCTTTTGGTAGGCGCTTCTTACCGACAAATGTGGACGGGTTTAAACGATGCTCCTAGCATTAGTACCTTATCTGGACATTCGGCTATTAACGATAATATGGGTGTTGGGGCTAAGATATACAATATATCTACAGGTCCTCAGTCGCAGACTGGTTTTGAGGCTACTTATGCTTATCGTCTCGATATTAATGATGATATTAAATTATCGTTTGGACTATCTGCAATTCTTGCTCAATATAGTTTGAATAGAGCAAAATTAGATATGAAGAATACAGATGATGCGGCTTTAAACAGCGGTGCAGAAAACTTAATTGTACCGGATGCAAATTTTGGAGTTTACTTATATTCTAAAGACTTTTATTTTGGATTAGCAGCCACACAATTGGTTCCCTTAAAAGCCGATTATAAGAATGCTTATCTAGAAAATCAACAAGCACGTCATTATTTTGTGCATGGTGGATATAAATACGATTTTTCCGATAATTTTGGTTTAGAACCTTCGGTTTTGGTTCGATTTATAGAAGCAGGAGCTTTACAAGTCGATTTAAATCTTAAGTTCTCTATAATGAAAACATTCTGGATCGGAGGTTCTTATCGTTTAAACGATGCTGCCGTGGTTATGTTAGGTGTTAAAACCGATAATATTATGTTTGGTTATGCTTACGATTATACTTTATCGGAGATAGGTAATTACAGCAACGGCTCTCACGAATTGGTTCTTATTTATAAAATAGGAGGAGACTCAGGAGTAAGCATGTTTTAAAAATATAATTTAGTTTAGTTTTTTTAAGTTTAGGAGGGTTTAGACCCTCCTTTTTTTGTTAGCTAGTTTAGCTAACTGTCGAATGTTTTTCTACAATTTTAGTTAATTCAATAAAATCTTCTACACTTAATTGTTCGGGTCTTTCTGTCGAGAATCTACATTCAGGAACTACGCTTAGGTGGCGTTTTAGAGAAGAGCGCAACATTTTTCGTCTTTGTCCAAAACTTTCTTTAATTAAAGAGAAATATAGTTTTTCGTTGCATCCAAGTGTTTCTCGATTATTTCGTGTAATCTTAATTACAGCAGATTTTACTTTTGGAGGAGGAGTAAAAACATTTTCGTTTACAGTAAATAAATATTCTACATCGTAATAGGTTTGCAATAAAACACTCAAAATACCATATGTTTTAGACCCCTCTTTTTCGCTGAGCCTTTCGGCTACTTCTTTTTGAATCATCCCAATTAGGCCGGGAACCTTATCTCTATTTTCAATTACTTTAAAGAATATTTGTGACGAAATATTATAAGGGAAATTACCAACAATAAAAGTACCGTCTTTAATTATTTTACTTAAATCGGTTTTTAGAAAATCGGCCAAGAGCACATCCATTTCAGGATAAGTTCGATTTAAGTATTCAACAGACTCTCCGTCAATTTCTATAGCTCTAAAAGAGAAATCCTCTTGAAATAGATATTTTGATAAAACACCCATTCCTGGACCAATTTCTAAAATATCACTTGGATTTACATCAAGAATAGCATCAATAATTTTCTTAACAGTATTCTCATCGTTTAAAAAATGTTGTCCTAATTTCTTTTTTGCTCTAACACTCATATCGTTCCCTTTTTTTTTAATTACATTTGTAATAATGTACAAAAATAACCAATTCAAATTGCTCTATAAGATTTTAATTGTTTTATTTTCTTATGGCTATATATACTACAAGTTTAAAAGCTTGCAGTTAGATTGGCATGCGATTAAGCTTGCTAATTCCCATTTTATATTAATTGTAATTGGGCTAATGCCTGTAAATTGGGTATTAGAATCTACAAAATGGCAATTTTTATTAAGATCTATCGAGAAGATTCCTTTAATCATAGCTCTTAAAGGTGTTCTTGTAGGAATAACAACAGGACTAGCAACTCCGAATCGAGTTGGAGAATATGTTGGACGAACTTTTGTATTAAAAAAGCATAATCGTGTAAAAGGATCACTCGCTACCATGTTAGGAAGTTGGGCGCAAGTTTTAGTTACTTTAATCCTAGGATTAATAGGATGGATTATTTTATTTGAGCAAGTTAATTTTTTTAATCAATTAGAGTATCGCCCTTTATTTATGGGTTTTTTACTAGGATTAATGTTGCTGATGTTACTTGTTTTTTACAACCTACAATGGGTGAAAAGAATTATGCAATGGTTTAATATTAATAAAAAATATACGGACGAAGTTAGTTTTCTTAATAGGTTTCATAATTTCGATTTATCTTATATTCTTTTACTTTCGTTATTACGATATACCATTTTTGCAAGTCAGTATATAATTCTGCTTAGAGCTTTTGGAGCAGATATTTCAATAATAAATAGTTTAGCTGCTATATTTCTTATTTATTTAATAATAATATTTATTCCTCATTTTTCTATTACAGAACTTGGTGTTCGAGCATCTATTTCTATTTTTGTTTTTCAGGCTTTTACAACAGAAATTCAAGCTGTAGCAATGGCCGCAAGCTTTTTATGGTTTATTAATTTGGTTCTTCCTTCTGTTATTGGATCGTTCTATCTTTTGACTAGAAAAACAAAAAAAGCATCTTAAATAAGTTTTTGTTTTAAGGGTGTTGATTGGAACTTATAGTGATAGATTTATATATATTATCTGTTTGTCGTATTTTTGTTTTAAATTTATGAGGGATTATGGATACATCAGATATAATAATACACCCGAGCGAAGATAAATTAGAGGCTTTAAAAGCATTTTTAAAGGAAGTAAACTGATTAAAATTCAAAATAATTTATTTGATAAAGAATGAAAAGTACATTAACAATATTATTATTTGTTATAGCTTTTCTTTCTTTATCAGTATTGGTACAGGCTCAAAATAGAGTGAGTTTGGATTCTGTTACATATCTTCCAAAAGTAACAGTAACCGCTTCGCTAGATGAATCAAAATATTTATGGAATCTCCTTAAAACAAATTATAGGAAATCTATAAATGATACTAATTTATATTACAGCATTAATTACAGTATCGAAGTTCCAGACTCAGGTTATCATGAGAAATTTAGTGGAGTCATACTTGTACAATATATAAATAATAAACATACCATATATGTTTGTGAAGGTTTATTAAGTATTCAAAACAGTATGAGTTATAATGATTTTCATTCTATGTATTATGGTATATATAGTATTTGGAAAATACCTAAAGAGCTAGAAAGGTATAATAAGTTCAAAAAGCATATTATTACTTACGAAAAGGCTAATAATCTTTTTAAAGTAATAAATGATAGTGAAAAAAAATTACGTACCGAATATTTTTTATTTGATAAAAAAACACTTCAGATTCATAATAATATAACAGAAATTGAAAAGATATTAATTAACTTTACTAAGCTAAAGGGCAGCAGTAATGTAGAGTATTATAGCTCAAATATAATAACTAATTTTACATTAAATTTGAGTTATAAGTTTAAGGATTTATATGTAAAAACAAATATTTATATCCAAGGTGTAAAAAATAAAGATTACAAAAAAAATGGCATAATTAATTCTGAAACTCCAAGCTCTATATATGATAAATTAAAAATATATAAAAAAGAATATCATTAAATATAATTACACCTGTACTAGTTATTTATTTCATCGTCCTTTTTTAGTTCTTGGGCCGAAGTGATACTTTAATTTCTTAAAATAAAGAACTTAATTAAAAATAGACCTATACTAATTCTATAAATTTAATTTTCATCTCAATTTTTTTGTATTTCATCACCTTTTTCTATCTAAAAGGTAAAGCTCATTTACGTTTACAGTATAGATATTGTTTTATGTCAAAGAAAATATGTTATACAGCAACCTTTCTTGTGTTAACTGCGTCTAATAGATAGACTATTAAATGTTGAAAAATGTTAAATACTCTTAACAAGTCTAAAAAAGCAATTTGTTAGCGTAATAATTGTATTGCTTATTAGAAAAATAAAAGGAGGATCAATTATGAGACAATTAAAAATAACAAAACAGGTTACAAATAGAAATACGGCCTCTTTGGATAAATATTTACAAGAAATTGCTAGGGTAGATTTAATTACTTCGGAGCAAGAAGTTGATTTTGCTCGCAGAATTCAAGACGGTGACGAAGTAGCTTTAGAACGATTAATTAAAGCTAATCTACGATTTGTTGTATCTGTAGCTAAACAATACCAAAACCAAGGTCTTACCCTTCCTGATTTAATAAATGAAGGCAACATGGGATTGATAAAAGCCGCAAAACGATTTGATGAAACTCGAGGCTTTAAATTTATTTCTTATGCCGTTTGGTGGATTAGACAGTCAATTTTGTCGGCTTTAGCAGAACAAGCTAGATTGGTTCGTTTACCTTTAAATAAAATAGGCTCTGTTAATAAAATTAATAAAGCGCATGCCGAGTTAGAACAAAAACTTCAAAGACCTCCGACAACTGCCGAAATAGCAGAAGTAATGGAGATTAGCGAAAAAGATGTTAAGGTAGCTTTAAGCAATACAACCCGTCATTTATCGATGGATGCACCTCTTTTAGATGGAGAAGATGGAACAATGTACGATGTATTAAAATCATCGGACTCTGCAAGGCCAGATAGAGGTTTAGTCGATGAATCTTTACAAATTGAGATTAAACGAGTGTTGTCTACCATTAGTTCTCGCGAAGGAGATATTCTTAAAAGATACTATGGTTTAGAAGGATATCATCAACATACGCTAGAGGAAATAGGAATTGCTTTCGATTTAACACGAGAAAGAGTGAGGCAGATAAAAGAAAAAGCTTTAAGACGTCTTAAAAATTCTAGTAGAAATAAATCGCTTAAAACCTATTTAGGTGCATAGCTAAGAAATTCTTTAACAAGAAGCTCATCAAGATTAATTTTGATGAGCTTTTTTATTAACTCAATACAAGCATTGGGGAATTAAATATCCCGAATAGTATTAATCTTAAGATTTCATTTTATCTGCGTTCAAAATATTTATCTTTGTTATGTTCAACACAAGATAAAAAGCAATATTATGAGTTTAATAAAGATAGAAAAACTAGAATCAGGAATAGGAATTCTAACCCTAAATAGACCTGAAGTTTACAACTCTTTTAGTCGTGAATTATTACTTGAGCTTTCAGAGTCGTTAAGTATTTTAGCAAAAGATAAAGAGGTACGAGTTTTAATAATTACAGGTGCAGGAGAAAAATCATTCTCTTCAGGCGTCGATTTAAAAGTATTACAGAATCTTGAATCTATAGAAGATGCTAGAGATTATGCGTTATTATTAGAAGGAACCTCAGAAGAATTATTTAATTTCCCCAAACCCGTAATTTCGGCAATTAATGGCTATGCTCTTGGAGGCGGTTTAGGCTATGCGTCATCGACAGATTATAGAGTTGCTTCGGAGCAAGCAAAAATGGGTTTCCCTGCTGTTAAATTAGGTGCAATACTGCCGGTAACCTGCACTTTATATTTGGCTAATATTATTGGAGCAACTAATACTCGAGATATTCTTTTAACAGGTCGTATGTTGTCGGCAAACGAAGCCTTAGAATTAAATCTAGTTAATAAAGTTGTTGCACATAAAGATGTTTTAAAAGAAAGTATTAAAGTAGCCGAAATGATGCTTGAGGGTAGCGATATGGCTTTGTTTTATACCAAAAAGACAATTAATTCATTGCTTTCAAAAGATATTGAGTCGCAGAAGTTATATGCTGCAGATAATTTTGCATTTTTATCTCAAACCCAAGAGTGGAAACAAAGAATTAATAATTTTGGAAAGAAGTAAATCGAAAAGCTTTATTTGTATCTTTGCAAACTTATTGAGCCCTTACGCTGATAAACAATAGATTAAGAAATGATACAAAAATACGATGTCGTAGTAGTAGGAGCTGGTCATGCGGGTGCAGAGGCAGCTGTAGCAGCAGCAAAGCAAGGAGTGTCTACTTTGTTAATTACTATGGATATGAATAAAATAGCACAAATGTCGTGTAATCCTGCAATGGGAGGTATTGCAAAAGGACAGATTGTGCGAGAAATAGATGCTTTAGGAGGCTATTCGGCACTTGTAACCGATAAATCGACAATTCAGTTTAGAATGTTAAATTTATCGAAAGGGCCTGCAATGTGGAGTCCTCGAGCACAGTGCGATAGAATGGTTTTTTCGGCAGAATGGCGTAGGCTTATAGAACAAACAGAAGGCTTAGATATGTGGCAAGATGTGGTTACAGAGCTTATTTTTGATAAAGATACGATTGCCGGTGTAAAAACACAATTAGGTATTGAATTTTTGTCGAAGACAGTAATCCTAACCAATGGAACATTCTTGAATGGATTAATGCATGTTGGAAAAGTACAAACCGATGGCGGAAGGCATGCTGAACCGGCTTCTTATGGCCTTTCTGAGCAATTATTAAAGAAAGGTTTTACTGTTGAACGAATGAAAACGGGTACGCCAGCACGTTTAGATGGACGTAGTATCGATTTTTCTGTTCTATTGGAGCAAGAAGGTGATAAGAATCCATCTAAATTTTCGTATGACCCTAAAACAGAACCTATAAAAAATCAACGTTCTTGTTATATTGCATATACCGATACTCAAGTTCATGGTATTTTAAAAACAGGTTTCGACGATTCTCCTTTGTTTGATGGAACCATTGCGGGAACAGGCCCTCGATATTGTCCTAGTATCGAAGATAAATTAATAACATTTGCATCAAAAGATCAACATCAATTGTTTCTTGAACCAGAAGGTTTTGACACCGAAGAGTATTATATTAACGGATTTTCTTCGTCTTTGCCATGGGAGGTGCAGTACAAGGCACTTAGACAGATAAAGGGTTTAGAGAATGTTAAAATATTTAGACCTGGTTATGCAATTGAATACGATTATTTCGATCCTATTCAATTGAATCATACTCTTGAAACTAAGCGTATTAAAAATTTGTATTTTGCTGGTCAGATAAACGGAACAACAGGCTACGAAGAGGCTGGTGCTCAAGGACAAATGGCAGGAATAAATGCGGGTCTTAAAGTAAAAGGGAAAGAAGAATTTGTATTAAAAAGAGACGAGGCATATATTGGTGTTTTAATTGATGATTTGGTAACGAAGGGGGTTGATGAGCCTTACCGGATGTTTACTTCGAGGGCTGAGTATAGGATATTATTACGACAAGATAATGCTGACCAAAGACTTACAGAAAAGGCTTACGAGATCGGTTTAATATCGGAAGAACGATACGCGTTTTTTAACAAAAAACGTTCAGAGATAAAAGCTTTAGTCGATTTTATAAGTAAGTTTTCTGTAAAGCCAGAATATGTAAACGATACATTAGAAACTCTTAAAACATCGCCTTTAAAACAAAAAGTGAAGTTGAAAGATTTATTGTTGAGACCACAAATTTCTATTAATAATATTAAAGGAATAATAAGTCCTTTACAAAAACATATTGACTCTATTACAACCAATCCTTTTGAGGTTATGCAATCGGCAGAAATAGAGATAAAGTATGCTGGCTATATAGAGCGAGAACGTTTGTTAGCAGATAAAATTTTACGTTTAGAGAATATTAAGATTCCTAAATATTTTGATTACTCTGAAATTAAATCTTTGTCGATAGAAGCTAGGCAAAAATTAAAAAAAATTGAGCCTAAGACCGTAGGACAAGCCTCTCGGATTATTGGAGTTTCTCCTGCCGATATTAATGTCCTTTTAGTTTTAATGGGTAGATAATTTATTATTATTTTAATCGTTTTTCACGTAATAATCAATGGCAACTTTTCTTTTCGACGAAATAATCTTTGGACCGGTAAATAGCAGACGACTTGGGGTTTCTTTAGGAATTAATCTATTACCTACAGATTCTAAATTTTGTAATTTTAATTGTATTTATTGTGAGTGTGGATGGACGCCTGACAAAGGACAAATGAACTCCGATTTTCATTCTTTTGAGTATTTTTCGGAGCAGCTTGAACAATTTCTAAAAAGCTACAAAGGAGAGCCAATCGATAATATTACCTTTGCGGGAAATGGAGAACCAACTTTACATCCAAAATTTGAACAAATAATTGACGAAACAATTCGCTTGAGAGATTTGTTTTATCCTAAGGCAAAAATATCGGTGCTGTCTAATGCCACGATGTTGCATTCCGATAAAATTGTTAGAGCTTTAAAAAAGGTTGAGAATAGGATTCTAAAATTAGATTCTGCAATTGAAGAGACGGCAATTAAAATAGATCAACCTTTGGGTAAATATTCTACATCGAGGATTATTGAGAATTTTAAAGCTTTTAATCATCAATTTATTATTCAAACTATGTTTCTAAAAGGTGTTTTTAAAGGGCATAAGTTAGATAACACTAGTAATTTAGAATTGGAAGCTTATTATAAATTAATAGAAAATGTACAGCCTAAAAAAGTAATGATATACACTATTGCAAGAGAGACACCTTCCGATAATTTAGAAAAAATATCTGTGGAAAACCTAAATGAAATTGCAGATAGAATCCGTAAAATGGGGATTGAAGTAGATGTATCTGCTTAAAAAATATTAGTCTTGTTTTAAATAATGAAGGCAAGAACAATTTGTTTTTTTAAGTATACTTTTTGCATTTTCTAAAAACTCAGTTTCTGTTACCGCTTTGTATTTCTTCGTTTCATTATTTATCATACTAGCGTCGTCGAGCAACTCAAACATAGATAAATTCATAGCTTTGCTAAGTACGCTCATATCAGCAAAAATAAGATTGGTTTCTACCTTGTTTTGGACTTTTAAAAGTTCGTCTTTAGCTAAGCCTTTGCTTAATAGTAAGTCTATTTGCTCCCAAATAGCAGCCTCACCCTCTTTAACAGATTTTCCAGGCATTAGTTTGCCATCGAACATAAACACACCTGCATCGTGAGAGCCCATAATATATGCGTCTAATTCACTAAATATTTGTTTTTCTTGCACCAATTTTTTATATAATCTAGACGATTTTCCGTTCGATAAAACATCGGATAATAAATCGGTAGCATAATATTCAGGAGCTAAACGGTCGCACATATGAAAAGCCATTTGAATAGCATCTGCAGGAACATCGCGTTTTACTTCTAAAAAACGATATTCTGTTTGTTTATCTTCTTGCTCGTAGTTTCGTATTTTTAAATTTCTTTTTTCAATTGGGCCAAACCACTTCTCTGCTAATTGTTTTACCTCTTTGCTTGTAACATCTCCAGCTACAGTAAGAATAGCATTGTTTGGAGCATAATGTGAAAAGAAAAATGATTTAACATCGTCCATAGTTGCACTTTCGATATGCGAGATTTCTTTTCCAATAGTAGACCATTGATACGGATGCTTCTTGTAGGCTAAAGGTCTCAATAAAAGACTCATATCTCCGTAAGGTTGGTTTAAATAGTTTTGTTTAAATTCTTCGATAACCACTTGTCGTTGAACTTCTAAACTTTTGTCGGTAAAGGCTAAACTTAACATCCTGTCGCTTTCTAACCAAAAGGCTGTTTCAAGATTGTCTTTTGGTAAGGTTTCGTAATAATTGGTTACATCGTTGTTAGTCCACGCGTTATTGCTGCCACCTACTCGCTCTAGAGGTTCGTCGTACGAAGGAATATTTATAGAGCCCCCAAACATTAAATGTTCGAATAAATGTGCAAAACCTGTTTGTTCAGGATTCTCATCTTTTGCTCCTACTTTATATATTAAATTAAAGGCTACAATTGGTGTAGATTTATCTTGATGAACTATAACTTTTAGTCCATTATCTAAAGTAAATTTGTCGTATTCAATCATCTTTTATTTTTCAATATTTATGTTATAGAGGAGATATTTAATTCCTCGATACTTGCATTGGGTTTATAATTTTTTTAACCAATGTCAAACTTAACATGTGAGATTTGCTCTCGGGCCACTTTATATTCTAAAACAATATCGGCAATAATGTGTTCAGCAGTGTCTATTTTGTCAATTATTGACGATACCTGACCTGCTTCAAGTTCACCTTCGGTTAAATCACCTTCGAACATTCCTTTTTTGGCTCTTGCCTTACCCAAAAGTTCAGCAATTTGTTCTTTACTATCTCCTTTTAGCTCAGCCTCAGCTACTTTATTGTAGAAATCATTCTTAATTAAGCGAACGGGCACAAGTTGTTTCAGTGAGAGTTGAGTCCCGCCTTCTTTAGCTTTAAGCACCTCTTGTTTAAAATTAATGTGAGCAGAAGATTCTTCAGAAGCAATAAAGCGAGTTCCCATTTGCACACCATCAGCCCCTAATACCATTGCG
>Ga0256826_1002409_pt1 | contig 11413 bp, 9 predicted proteins | sample CV79metaG_FD_185975 | JGI IMG/M metagenome (GOLD analysis project Ga0256826, IMG submission 185975) | Hydrothermal vent microbial communities from East Pacific Rise, Pacific Ocean - CV79 | ecosystem: Environmental > Aquatic > Marine > Hydrothermal vents | place: Pacific Ocean: East Pacific Rise... | reverse complement strand
CCTTCATCTACGCTAACGCTTGGTTTTGCTCGACGCAATGTCCTCGCTACTTTGTAGCTCTTTATTGCGTTTGAAACCTTTTTAGTGTTAGTGAAGTTCTGCTTCTGTTGCTTCTCCACCTTTTGTAGGTTGTTGTTTCGCAAATGAGCTTGAGATTGCACGTAGACGACCAACTGCATTTTTAAAATGTTCTATTGTGTACTCTATCTCTTCATCTGTTGTAAAACGACTTAAACTAAGTCTTATACCAGTATGTGCTAGTTCGTTGTCTGCACCAACTGCCATCATAACAGTGTTTGCTTCTAAATCTTCACTTGCACAAGCACTACCAGTTGAAGCACCGATTTGAGAATTATTTAAGTCCCAAAGCATACCTTCACCCTCAACACCTTTTATAGATATTAAGATAGTATTTGGAGTACGGTTATCTCTACTTCCTACTGTAAAAGTGTCACTTAATTTTAAAAGCTCATCCTCTAAGTAGTCACGTTTGGAACGAATTTTTGCCATAGTACTTTGAATGTTTGCAGTTGCTAACTCTAGTGCTTCACCCATACCTACGATGAAAGGAACATTTAGAGTACCTGAACGACGACCACCCATCTGCTCACCACCATGAAAAAGTGGTGTTAAAGGCTGAGAATCTTTTATATAAAGAGCTCCTACACCTTTTGGACCGTGAAACTTGTGTGCAGAGAATGAGATAAAATCTATATGTACATCTTGTACATCTACTGGAATTTTACCTACAGCTTGAACTGCATCTGAGTGAAAAAGAACACCTTTAGCTTTACAGATAGCTCCTATCTCTTTTATAGGGTTTATCATACCCGTCTCATTTGATGCCCACATTATAGAAACTAACGCAGTCTTTTCAGTTATGAAAGCTTCTATTGTATGAGTCTCTACAACACCTTGCTCATTTACTGGAAGGTATGTAACTTTTGCACCTTGCTCTTCTAAGAATTTACAAGTTGAAAGCACTGATGGGTGTTCTACTTCACTCGTAATGATGTGATTTTTTTCACCATTTACGATGTGGTCTGTAAAAACTGACTGCAGTACCCAGTTGTTTGACTCTGTTGCACATGAAGTAAAAACAATATCATCAGCATCTTTTGCGTTTATAGCTTTGTATGTTTGATTTATCGCGTTACCTATAGCTGGATGTATAGATGAACCATACTTGTGTAGTGAGTTAGGGTTACCATAGTGCTCACTAAAGAAAGGTAGCATCTTCTGTACTACTTTTGGGTCTACCATTGTTGTTGCGTTATTATCTAAATAAACTTGCATTTTAATACCTTTACTAGAGGGTTTAAAAGACCCTTTTGTTAAACAAGACAAATTTTGTCCTCTTTTCGTTCTGACATCATAATAGCTTTGATATTATGACTCGCTTAAAGATTTTTAAGTTAGTGCTTTTATTAATAGTTTTTTCAGTTATCTACATAGAGATAAAGAGTTTCAGTCAAATGATGTTAAAATGTAGCTAAACGAAAGGATATACAATTGTGCAATTTTAACAAACAAGATGACGATACAAAAATGATGTTTCACCTTTTCATGAAAAAAGCTAGTGAGAGTGTTGGTGGTGCTAACTTTTTACTAGGACTTCAAGAGAAGATGAAAGAGAGTCGACCAAATCCTTTTTTAGCAAAAGGGTGTAAAATTAACTCTGAAAAACTTACAATAGAGTGGAATAAATCTCTCTTTAAAGATAAGTATGATGTTTTAGAAGCAATCATTTTAGAACATAAGAGTAAAGAAGAGCCTGATTTTAATATCTTAAACAACGACAATGCAAAAAAGAGAAAAAAGATCTTAAATATGGTGAAAACTTTAGCACCTATAGAGTTCCTTGTTACTACTAACGATAAAGAAGATGGTGCAGGCTTTAACTTTAAAGTTTTTGAAAAGATAGAAGATGATTATGCAAAATTAAACCCTATTTTTGTAGCTATGTTTTTCTGCTCTACAGAGTTTACAAAGAAAGCTTTAAAATATAGTCTCTAATATAGCTTAAACTTTATAAATAATACTATATACTAGATTACCACTATTCGTAACTATTTTATAACTTAAAGAGGTATTTTTATTTAAAATCTCTAATATCTGATTTTGTTGTAATTTTAATGGTAATCCTAGTTCCAAATCTCTATACTTTTTAGGAAAACCCTTTATAGCTAAGCCTACAACTATATTTATAATTTCATCTGGTAAAGCTGCAATTAACTCTTCTTTATCATCTTCTAATATATGACCTTCAAAAAAATTATTAAATAGCACTTCGAATAAACTGTTATCAATATTTAAACTAATTACTAAGCTAATATCTCTACTTAATTTTATTGTAGCAAAATGTTCTTTTGGTATATATTCTGGAATATTTTTAATTTTTAAAATATTTAAGGACATATCATTTGTTAAAAATATTTTCAATTCATTATTTATAGAATTCATTATTTTATTAATATTTTCTATATCAATACTCATAACTATTTACATTCACTTAGTTCTGGAAATACTTTAGCTATAACAGTCGTTAATTTTTCATCGGTTATCGGTTTTAATATATACCCTTTAGCACCGTTGCTAATTGCGTCCATTACTAACTTTTCTTCTCCATGTGATGTCACCATAATTACTACAGCATTGCTATACTTTTTTTTAATTATTTTAAGTGCTTCTATACCATTCATTGATGGCATGGTAATATCCATAGTTACAAGATCCGGCATATGCTCTTTATAGAATGAAACTGCTTCTTTTCCTGATTTAGCTTGTGCAACAACTGTATGTCCCATCTGCTCTAATTTCATCGTTAAAGTTCTTCTTATGACTATAGAGTCATCCACTACTAATATATTTAACATATCTATTTTTCCTTTTTATAGAGGTATTGTAAAAATAAACTCAACACCTTTTCCTACATTGTTGTTTATCTTTATATTTCCATCAAATTTATTTAATTCACTTAATATTGCACTCATACCAACACCTCTCCCCGAAGTAGTTGAAATCTCTTCATTTGTTGATAAATTATCTGCGAATATTAAATAAGCCTTTTCATCATCATTCATACTAGCTAGTTCTTCTTGTGTCTTTATAGATTTTTTAAGAGCAGTTATAGTTAGTTTTTCTATATTTATACCTGCACCATCATCACTTATTACAATTTGTAAATTATTTTCATGTTCTACATATTTACATAAAACAGTTCCCATCTCATCTTTATTATTGACAATTCTTGTTTCTATATCTTCAATTCCATGTTCAACACAGTTGTTAAACAGATGGATTAAACTTCTCATAAAAGATTTATATTTACTATGTATCTTTAAGTTTTTATTACCTTCTATTTCAAAAGGATATATATCTTTTTGTAATTTTTGGGCTATTAACTTCACAGAAGATGGATAACTTTGTAACATTTTAAATACAGATTCATATCTAAACTTATCCAACTCTTTTAAGATGTTTTCTAGTGACTCTGTTATATTTTCAGAAGTTACTAATTGTAATTTTTGTTCTAGTAAATCTACAGCATGTGTATCAATTTTTAAAGTGGCTTTTTCTTCTAAAAAACTGCTACCTAATATTGAGCTAACTATTTCAATATCTTGTAAAAAAACACTTTGTAAATCATATGTTTGAAAAATTTTATTTATATTTTCACTACTTTTTTGATTTAACTCTTTTAGTGTAGTTTCTAAGTTATGAATAGATGTTACTATATTAACCATCTCTTTTTGAGCAAATAACCCCTTAAATGTATGGAGTTCTCTTAAAAGGAGTGTTATATCACTAGGTAAATTTGAGAGAAAATTTTCAAATTCTAGTCTAATCTCTATAAAATCATTTTTGTTTGAAACAATCGCAACTATCATTTTTTGAATTTGATTCTGTTTTTTTATTTTTAATTCTAATGTTTTTGTATGCGTTATATCTGTAATAATTAACATAAACTTATCATTAGGCAATAATCTATATGCAATTTCAATAATTTTATCACCTATTGTATGCTTTTTTGGAAGTAAAGATAAAAATAACTCTTTACTCATATCATCATCTGTTTGGATTACTCTATTTATTGCATCTTCAAATAAATCTTTTTTTACATCATCATTTACAAACAGAATATTAGTTATGTTTTTATTTGCTATATCTGTAGTATCAAATAGATTTAAACACTCTCTAGAAAAACTTTCATCAATTATAAAATTTTTATTAAATGACAGAAACCCTTGATCAGTATTATTTAACAAATTTGTTATTTCATTATTTAACTTCTCTGCTCTCTTTTTTGATGTAATATCTATGCGAATAGCACTATATCCTATATGCTCTCTATTGCTATTATAATATGGAGCGACAAAAGCATTTACCCAGTAAAAACTCCCATCTTTTTTAAGGTTTTTTACTTCACCTATCCATAGTTTTTCAGCTTTTATAATACTCCACATATCTTTAAATGCAGATGCTGGCATATCTGGATGACGTACTATACTATGAGGTTTTCCTATAAGTTCAGCTTCAGAATATCCTGAAATAATTTCATATGCTTTACTTGCATAAGTAATAACTCCTTTTAAATCTGTTCTAGAAGCAATAACGTATGTATCAAAACTCTCTACAAGAGCATCTAATTCATGATTTAAGCTGACTATTTTTGTAAACTCTTTTTCCTCTTCTTTTCGCTTCTCTATAGATTCAACAACTTTAGAAAACTCATACATCAAAGCATCTAATTTTATTGGTTTTTGAATATAACTATGAATACCTATATTAATAAGTTCTTGTAAGTATTCTGTAGTATTATAGGCTGTAACTACAATAATATTTTGCTCATTATTTATTTTAAGAATAGCTTTTAACATCTCAATACCACTCATATTTGGCATGCTAATATCGCTAATAATTAAATCATAAAAATTTTCTTCTTTATTTTGATATTTTTGAAGACCTTCCCTTCCATCTTTAGCAATATCAATATATTCAAAAAAATTACTAAGCATTTCAAGAGTCTGCTTTCTTGTATTATCATTATCTTCTACATAGAGGACTTTTAACTTATCTGTTTTTATAACCAAATCTTCTAAATTCATTATAGTTACCTTCTAAATAATTATTAATGATGATACAACCATTAAAATTAATTTTAGCTTTTGTCTCATAACAATTAATTTATCTCTATACAACCTTTTTTTAAACCATAAATGGTATAATCGCGCAATTATTTACAGAAAAAAGGTTTATTATGGCTCAAACAATAACTGAAAAAATATTCTCAGAACATGTTGGAAAAGAGGTTTTCGCGGGTGAGATTATCCGTTCAAACATCGATATGGTTATTGGGAACGATATCACAACTCCTATCTCTATCAAAGCATTTGAAGACAGTGGAGCAGAGTCTTTAGCTAATCCTGATGGATTTTCTATAGTTCTTGATCACTTCATTCCTGCAAAAGATATAGCAAGTGCTAACCAAGCAAGAATCAGCCGTGATTTTGCTAAAAAACATAAACTCAAAAACTTTTTTGATGAGAAAGATATGGGGATTGAACACGCTCTTTTACCTGAGAAAGGTCTTGTTGTTCCGGGTGATGTTATCATCGGTGCAGATTCACATACTTGTACTCACGGTGCTTTAGGAGCATTTTCAACGGGTATGGGTTCAACTGACCTTGCGTTTGCGATGATTAGTGGTGGAAACTGGTTTAAAGTTCCTGAGTCTATCAAAGTAAATCTTAGTGGAAAACCGGGTGAGCATACTACGGGTAAAGATATCATTCTTGAAATCATCCGTATGATTGGTGTTGATGGAGCTTTATATAGAACTTTAGAGTTTACTGGAACGACTATACCTCACTTAAGTATGGACGATAGATTTTCTATGTGTAACATGGCTATAGAAGCTGGTGCAAAGAGTGGAATTGTAGCTTATGATGATATAACTGCAGAGTTCTTAGCAGATAAAGATTTAGCACGTGAGCCTAAAGTACATCAAAGTGATGCAGACGCAACTTATGCACTTACACTTGAGATAGATGTAGCAAACCTTGAACCAGTTATCGCATACCCTTTCTTACCATCAAATGGTCACTCTATATCTCAAGCAGTAGCTGATAAAATCAAGATAGACCAAGCTTTCATAGGAAGCTGTACAAATGGTCGTTTAGGTGATTTAAAAATCGCTGCTGAGATTTTAAAGGGTAAAAAAGTACATGAGGATGTTCGTCTTATCGTAACACCTGGTACTCAAAAAATCCTAAAAGAGGCATATAAACTAGGCTATATGGATATAATCATTGATGCTGGTGGAGTAGTTTCTAACCCTACTTGTGGTGCTTGTCTTGGTGGATATATGGGTATACTCGGTGACAACGAAGTAGCCGTTTCAACAACAAACAGAAACTTTGTTGGTCGTATGGGAAGTAGAAGTTCTAAGGTTTACTTAGCAAACTCTGCGGTTGCTGCGATATCAGCTATAACTGGTTATATCTCTGATCCGAGAGACTAACTTCTCTTTACAAAAAAAGTAGTGTTTTACTCACTACTTTCTCACATAATTTTGATATAATCACAAAATTTTAAACTTACACAAACAAACAAGGAACAAATATGAAAAAATTACTTCTTATTCCAGCACTATTAAGTGCTTCTGTAGCATTCGCAACTCCTACTAAAAAAGTAGAAATCTCTCCAATGATTGGATACAACATCGCTGAGGGTAACTTAGGGTTTGAAGACAATGGCTATATGGCTTACGGTCTTGAGGCACAATTTAACACTAAAAACTCTACTTGGAGCCCTGAAATTTCAGTAATTCACTCAAACAAAGGTACTGCTCAGTACACTGACCTTAACCATGGAACAGCTGTAACTCGTGTTGCTTTTAATGGTGTAAAAACTTTTGATGCTATGGGTGCTTTCGTACCTTTCGCTAAAGCTGGTTTTGGCGTAGAGATGATAAAAAGAGAAAATGCTGGAAATAAAGATAGTATATTTATTGATGCTGGAGCTGGTGTTAAATTTAAATTTAACGATACTATCTCTTTAAAAACTGAAGCTATCTATATGGATAAATATAATGCTAAAAGATACGATAGTAATTTAGTAGTAATGGCTGGTTTAACTTTTGCATTTGGTGACTTCGCTCAAAAACCTGCTCCAGTTGTTAAAAAAGAGACTCCTAAACCTGTTGTTGTTGAAAAAGAGGTTCCTAAGCCTGTTGTAGTTCCAAAAGACAGTGATAAAGATGGTGTTATCAATACTCTTGATAAATGTCCAAACACTCCTCTTAATGCAAAAGTAGATGCTAACGGTTGTGCAAAAATGATTACATTAAAAGTAAACTTCAAAAGTGACTCTACTGAACTTGTAAATAAATCATCTCAAAGTGTAGATGCTTTTGTAGAGTTTTTAAAAGTTCAAAAAAGCTATAAAACTCAACTTGAAGGATATAGTGATTCTAGAGGAAATGATGAGTACAACTTAAAACTTTCTCAAAACAGAGCAGATGCTGTAAAAGATTTAATTATCTCTAAAGGTATCTCAGCAGATAGAGTTACTGCAAAAGGTATGGGTGAAGTAAATCCTATCGCAGACAATACAACTGCTGAAGGCCGTGCACAAAATAGACGTATTGAAGCTAAACTTTCTAAATAATCTCTTTCAATTTGTATTATCATTACGATAATACAAATTTATCATCTCACTATAAAAAATTAAGGAAAAAATATGAAAAAACTTTTTAGTGCTTCTCTTCTTGTTGCATCATTATTAAGCGCACAAGCACCAATTGAAATAACACCAATGATAGGTTACCAAAACCTTGATAATGATCTTTACTTAAAAAATCATGCACTACTAGGGGGAGAAGTTCAATACAATGGTTTTAACTCTGTTATAAAACCTGAAGTTTCACTTTTTTTCTCACAACCTGAAACAAAATCTCCTGTATCTAACCAATATGAAACTATAGAGATGGCACTTAATGGTGTTTATGAGTTTAACAAAGTTGCTTTTTTTACTCCTCTTGCAAAACTTGGACTTGGTCTATCAACAACATCTGCTGCATATAAAAGAGAAAACAATGCTTTTTTAAATGCTGTTATTGGTGCAAAAATTCCTTTAACAAAGCGTGTTGCATTCAAAGTAGAATCTCGTTATCAACCTACATATAATAGTGCACAAGATTCATTAGATTTTTACCATAACTTCTCTGTTCTTACTGGTTTAAATATAGCGTTTGGAAAATTAGACAACTCGACTAAAGAAGTTAATCTTGATTTAGATGATGATGGTATCATTGATACTAGAGATAAATGTCTCTTCACTCCAAAAAATGCTCTTGTTGATATTACTGGTTGTCAAGTAGTTGAAGCTGTTAAATTAGTAGAGCCTGTTCAAGTAGTATCTGATTTTGATAAAGATGGTATTATCGATGAACTTGATAAATGTCAAAACACTCCTCTTTATAGTGAAGTTGACACATCAGGATGTAGAATTTTTAGAGATAGTGATAACGATGGTATAGAAAATAGTGTTGATAACTGTGCTAACACTCCGGTAGGTGTAGAAGTTAACTCTAATGGATGTCAAATTATTGATGCTAGAAAAAGTATAGAATCTCTTATCATTAGATTTGGGTATAAATATACAGAACTTACATCAATATCTCAAGACAACATCGATACACTTGTTACTCTTTTAGAAAAATATCCAGATACTAAAATTAAACTTTTAGGATACACTGATAATATAGCAAGCAAAAAATACAATTTAAAACTTTCTAAAAAAAGAGCTGATAAAGTTAAATCAATATTAGTTAAAAGAAATATCAATAAAAACAGAATTGTTACTGTTGGAATGGGTGAAGCTAATCCAATTGCAACAAATATGTACAAAAGAGGACGTTCACAAAATAGACGTATAGAGATTCAATTAATTAAATAATCTTCTTTAAGAGTAATGATATTTCATTACTCTTCCCCTCTTCACTTCCCCACAATACAAACATAAGAAATACTTATAATCAAAAAACTATACTATTCTCTCTTTTACAATTAAGATATATAATAAATTCTTATATTGATTTCTTGTGATTTATTAACAAATTTAAGTTCTTATTAATTCCAATAAACATATAATGTTTTTTATTATTAAAAACAATATTTAATCTAAGGATAACAATGAAAAATAAAATAAAATTAACTCTTATAACTGCTCTTGCGTTAGGTACAACATCTGTATATGCAACAAATGGTTCTAATTTAATTGCAACTGGAGCAAAAGCTCGTGCAATGGGTGGAACTGGTATTGGTGTTGCTCATGGTGCAGAATCAGCACTAGCAAATGTATCTCTTATAACTGATATAGAAAAAACTGAAGTATCATTTGGTGGAATGTTCTTTATGCCAGATGTTTCGAACAAAGACAGTATAAATCTTGGACAACTTGGAGATGAATCAGGAACTGCAACAAGTGCAGCTGATTTAAATGTAATACCTGAAGTCTCTATCGCTACTAAAATAAATGACAACTTCTATATGGGTATCGGCATCTGGGGTACAGCTGGTATGGGTGTTGACTATCGTGGTTCTAAAAACAGTGGTCAAATGGAAATGGTTACAAACTTGCAACTTATGCAATTTGCTCTTCCTCTTGCATATACAAAAAATAATTTTAGTGTAGGTGTTACTCCATTACTTCAATATGGTTCACTTGATATTAACTACAACATGTCTAAAAATCTTCAAAAAGCGATGGTAGCTGGAGGAATGCAAGCACAAGGGATAACTGATCAAAATATGATTGGTGCGGAAATGGCAAAGGTTACTGCTGATAAAAATGTAGGGGCAGGTGTTGCTCAAGATTTAAAATTTGGTTATAACTTAGGTGCTTCATATCAAAAAAATGGTTTTACTATTGGTGCTACATATAAATCTCAAATAGATATGTTCTATAAAGGTGTTCTTACATCAGCTATAGGGGCAATGACTAATAATGCATATAAAAATGACATTCTTTCTACACCTGCTGAAATGGGTATAGGTATTAGTTATGAATTTGGTAAAAATACATTTGCAGTTGATTATAAAAAAATAAAATGGTCAGATGCAAAAGGGTACCAAGACTTTGATTGGGACGATCAAAATGTTCTTGCTTTAGGGTATGAGTATAAAATGAAAGGTATGGGACTACGTATAGGTTATAACCATGCTTCAAGCCCTATTAGTGAGCAAGATACTACAAAGAGCAATAGTGCAGGATTAAGTGGTGGATTAGTAAATACTTTTAATACACTAGGTTTTCCAGGTATTATAGAGAGTCACTATACAGTAGGTGGATGTTTTAGAATTAATGAGCAAACTTCACTTGCAACTGCATTTGTTTATGCACCAGAGAGTACAATTAACTATAAAAACTTTTTAAATCAACCAAATCAACCGATTCAAAGAAGTAAAACAACTCACTCTCAAAAAAGTTTAAGCTTTGATCTAGTCTATCAATTTTAACAACTTCTTACTCACCTCTCTTTGAGGTGAGAAACTATCTTCTGTAACCACCTCTTCGCGACTCTCTATTTTTTTCTCTATTGTGATTTTTAAAACACTTTTGACATATCTTATACTCATAATTTGCAGGTAGTGGTGCATGACAGACTCTACAAGTTTGTGCAAAGTTTCCTCTCTGAAGTGATGCTTCTATATACTTGTTTAAAACACCTCTAAAAGAGCTCGCTCTGTGAGCATCTACAAAGTACTCATCAAAACGGTAACTCAGCCATAAGTAGAGAGATATCTCTTTTACCATATCCTCAGCTCGTAGTAACTCATCGGCAGTTTGTGCATACTCTCCCATAAGCTGAGCCCCTTGGAAGTGAACAGCTTTTTTATGCTCTAATGCATAGATATAACTCTCAAACGCAGCAACAATATATGGAGACTTTAGAGTGAGTGGTGCACATGATAGATGGTACTTCATAGCTAAATCTAAATCAAACTTATCGACTATCTTTGAAGCCTCTAGCATATCATCTAAGCTTGAAGCATGGAAAGGTCCATTGAACTCCATATTTTTAACAAAGAACTCTAAAATAGACTCTAAGCTACTCTCTTCTAGTATGCTTCCTACAAGTTTTATATGCTCTAAGTTTGCCATCACTCTAAAGGGAATAGTAATCTCATCGGCTTCTTTATAGAAGTTCTTCTTTATAACTTTGAGTACATCTTTAGTGAGTCCTCCAACATACCCCTCTTCACTAAGACCATACCGCCCTGCACGACCAGATATTTGAGCTACTTCTCCAGCTTTGAGTTTTCTCTGACTCACACCATCAAACTTCTCAGCTTTTGAGAAGAGTATAGTTTTTATAGGGAGGTTCATACCCATCGCTATAGCATCT
>Ga0256826_1002408_pt1 | contig 11423 bp, 9 predicted proteins | sample CV79metaG_FD_185975 | JGI IMG/M metagenome (GOLD analysis project Ga0256826, IMG submission 185975) | Hydrothermal vent microbial communities from East Pacific Rise, Pacific Ocean - CV79 | ecosystem: Environmental > Aquatic > Marine > Hydrothermal vents | place: Pacific Ocean: East Pacific Rise... | reverse complement strand
TTTAACCAATTATAACTCATCAATAACTAAAAAAAGTGTAGAATTATACTACTTTATATTTATTATAACAATAGAAGTAGATACTAAATATCATTTAAGTTTATTTTTTGTACAATCACTAATATATAAGCTATTTAAGTAAATTAGAATTCTCTTTTACATTGTTAAAATAGCTATAAATTAGGTAGTTTTCTACTCAAAAATAAATTTTAAGGAATATATATGTTAGATACAATATTAGATGATATAAAAAGTATTGGAGGCTATAAAGCTGCCGCTATTCTTGACTCTACAGGTGAAGTTTTAGTCTCAGATGCTTCTAATCTTAAAGGTGACTTAGATATGGCTGTTGCTGTTTTCAATGATATTTTTATCACAGGACATAAAACTGTTACCAAATTATCTTTAGGTCTTATGAGAAATATGCAGTTTATGACAACAGATGGTATTGTTCTAATGGAGTGTTCTGGTGCTGATGAGAGAATTCATATACATATGTTTGTTATCCTTGGTGCTGATGGAAATCACGCATTAACAAGAATGCAAATGGCAAAGGCTATTCCAAGAGCAGTAACAGAGCTTACTGCATAAATTAGAAAGATAAGGGGGAGTTAAAATTCCCTTTATAACCCCTATTACCCATCACAAACCGTAACATACTCTTAAAACAATTTTACATTATTAAAAATTAAAAAGTAAATATTATTATCTTAAACACTTGATAATATATCATTTGTTATAATAAAAATTAAAATTTACGCCTAAAACTAAAACTTTATTTCGTCATTTTTAATAGCGTTTAACTATAATTGAATATTTAAGGGAATTGTCAATGAGAAAATTTAAAAAAGATATAACAGGAGAGGCTCTATTATCTCTTGTTTTAGATACAGCAGACCAAATAAGAGATGTTAACGATTTGGTTTATGTTGTTCAGCGTATAGAAAAAATGACTCTACAGGCATTTTCTGCAGAGTGGATAATTATATGGTTTAAAGATACGAAAAAGGATATTTTATATTCAAATACAGTAGATACCTCAAGAAGAGTAGAAATCCCCACAAATAAAGGTTTAATAGGAAAGGCTTTTAACATTGGAGAACCTGTTGTTTTAAAACAAGCTATATATGAAAATGCCTACGATGAGAGTGTAGATAATATATTAAATGTTAATCAAAAAGATATAATATTTTATCCTATTATTTCAGACAATAAAAATGTCACTATATTGTTACAAATTTCTAATAGTATTAAAGATATTCAACAGTTTATGCAAAAAGATTTAGAAAAAATAAAAATTTTAGAAACACATATTGCACCAATTTTAAGACTATTACAAAAAGATACAATCAATAATAGAAATAGTAATACAACCCCACAAAATTTTGGTTTAGAAATTGATGAAGTTATCAAAAAATTAGTCCAAGAGAAAGATGAAGCAGAGAGGTCTTTAGCATCCAGCACCCGTTTTTTAGCAGAGGTTGCACATGAAATTAGAACACCAATGAATGCTGTTATGGGATTTTTGGAATTACTTCAAATTGATGAGACAAATGAGGAGAAAAGTCTATATATAGATACAGCGATTAAGAGTGGTGCGATGATGGTAGCACTAGTTAATGACCTCTTAGACTTTGCAAAAATAGAACAAGGAATGATGGAGTTAGAGTCTTTAGTTTTTAATCCTATAGAGGAGTATACAACAATGGGACCTCTCTTCTCTAGTCGAATGAAAAAACACGATATATCTTTTAATACATTTATAGACCCAAATATGCCAAAAAAAATAAAGAGTGACCCTCATCGTGTGAAACAAGTACTCTCTAATCTAATTGGAAACTCTGTTAAATTTACTCCAAAAAATGGAAGAATATTTTTAAGTATAACCTTTAATCCTCAAACAGAAGAGTTACTTTTTAGTGTGCAAGATAATGGAAAAGGTATTCCAAAAGATAAACAAGCAAAGATATTTGAAGCATTTAAACAAGAGTCAAAATCTACATCAAGAGAGTATGGTGGAACAGGGCTTGGTCTATCTATTAGTCAAAAGCTTACAAATCTATATGGTGCAAAATTAGAAGTTCAAAGTGAAGAGGGAGAGGGTAGTAGATTTTTCTTCTCTATACCATTAAAAGATAATATTATAGATGGAGCTATGCAATATGATGAAATATTAATTGATAGTGTTAATCTAAAACTTATTTTTGAAGAGAGTTGTAACTTAACATCTAATGTTTTAGAGCAGTATTTTAAAGCTTTTGGAATTAAAAAGGGTCAGATAGAGAAGATAAGTAGCTGGGATAGTGTTAATATTGAGGATACAACTCATATATTCTGTGGTAAAAATAGCCTAGATAAAGAGTCAATACAAGCTATGTTAAATAGTGGTATTATTGTTACTATTATGAAAAATGATGTCTTTAAAAACTATAAAGAGGGGTTAAAGGGTAATATTCACGAACTCCCTTGTGCATTTGGGGCTGATAAATTATATAAAGTAATGTTTGGTAGAGACCTATTAAGAGATATGGATATATGCCATATAGAGAGAAATTTAGCCCTTGTAGTAGATGATAATAGTATTAATATACAATTTTTAAAAGCTGTTTTAGATAAATTAGGTGTAGATATAGAGAGTGCTACAGATGGACAGATGGCTATTGAAAAATATAAAAAATCTCTCACATCAATTAGACCTTATCAAATTATATTTATGGATGAAAATATGCCTATTATGGGTGGAATTGAAGCAACAAAAAATATATTAGAGATAGAAAAAAAAGGTAAATACTCACATATACCTATTGTTGGATTAAGTGGAGACTCGACAGAAGCACATCGTACAAAATGTATTAGTGCAGGAATGGATGATAGTATTACAAAACCTGTTCATATAAAAGATATTTCCAATATTTTAGAGAGATTTTTAGATAAAAAATAATTTTACTTTGAGATATTTTTGATAAAGCTTGTGATATACTATATCAAAATTAAATATCAAGGGGTTATATATGAGAAATTATAAATCAGTTATTGTTATAGGAATGAGTCTTTTTATGCTTAATGGTTGTACAAATGCTGGACCAAATACTCAAGCTGGTACAGCTATTGGTGCGGCTAGTGGTGCTATGCTTGGTGGGCTTATTGGTGGTTCTGGTAGAGATATGGCAATTGGTGCAGCCCTTGGTGCTGTTGCTGGTGGTGCTATAGGCTATAATATGGACAAACAAGCAGATGATATAGCTCGTTCATTGGGAACAGGTGTTAATAATGACCCTCTAGCATACTTAGACCCAAATCAAGATTTAATTGTATCTAATAATGGTAAATATGTAAAAATTATGTTTAGAGATAAAATGATGTTCTCCACAGCTTCTGATAGACTAACATCTACAGCATCATACAAAGTAGCAAAAGTCGGTGAAATATTAAAACAGTACCCAAAAACTATTGTAGAGACAGCAGGACATACAGATAAAAGAGGAAGTTATAGTTATAATATGAACCTATCAAAAAATAGAGCAAGAAGTGTGGCAGATAGGTTATACTCAACAGGAATTCAAAATCCTAGCTATATTACAGGTTGTTCTTATGGTAAACCTTTAGTAGATAACTCAAATAGTCAGAATATGGCTCTTAATAGAAGGGTAGAGATATATCTATATCCTAATAATGATGTTCGTGTAGATGCATGTCGTTGAAGAAAACATTATTTTTAATATTTCTATTTGGAACTATTAATCTATTTGGTTGGGATAAGTTATACTCTTTAGACAGTAATAGATACTCTTTTAGAGATTTTGGATTTGATAATATTGATTGTTTGGAGCTTCGTTCTTATCCTGTTAATCCATCAACTCATAAACAGATTACAGATAGATGTACTGTGCCAATATCTATTTGTGAAAATATGGATAATAGTATATATAGAAGATTTAAAGGTATAAAACCAAATCTATCTTGTGATGGGGATATACGAAGAAATCAGATATTACCTATAATAGTTAATGCTATGACTATAGATAAGAGTGGTAAAATGTGGAGTATGAATGAGATAGAAGATGTATTAAAATTTATAGGAGAGATAGATACTCCTGCAAAACTACAGCTTGTATTGTGGTTATATGGAGAAAATGAGGGGGCATATTATAGAAAAAGATTTGATAAGTATGAAGTTATGATAAGATATAACTCATCATCAACAAATAATAACAAATCATTTTTGGATACATTTACATATACATTGCTAATAGATAAAAATGGTGAACTAATTAATAAAAAATTGGTAAAACATACAAAAAAACATACACCATCTTTTGATAAACCTAGCAGTTATCTATACTCTAGTGCCAAATAACATAAGAAGTTTACTATTTTAATACTCTATAAACTCCAATAGGGTATAATTGCATTACCTGAGTGGTTCGATTACTGTATTTGGGGTCCAACATTCGTTTTTGTGGGACAGGTAGTCGGGCTGGTGCGTGGGTATTTTTGTTTGAGCCTTTAACGAGGTTAGAATCTGCCCCCTAAAGGTCTGCTCTCTCCTACACCGTTGGCTTTTTAGGGCCGACTTAACGCAGAACGGCCACTTGGGGAACTCAAACTTAATCTTTATTAATATATATCTATTTATCTATTGCTAATGATTAACTAAAGGTTTACTAATGAAAATTTTGATTATTGGTGCTGGTGGACGAGAGTACTCTATTGGTTTAGCACTGAAAAAAGATGATAGTGTTGAGAAGTTATATTTTGCCCCAGGTAATGGTGCATCTGATATGTTGGGGACTAATATATCTATTAGTGACTTTAATGAGTTGGCCAATTTTGTTGAAGAGAATAGTATAGATTTAACAATAGTTGGACCAGAAGCTCCATTAGTTGATGGTATTGTGGATATATTTAGAGCAAGAGGGCTTAATATCTTTGGTTCAACAAAAGATGCTTCTCGCCTAGAGGGTTCTAAAATCTTTATGAAAAACTTTTTAGCAAGACACAATGTACCAACTGCTAAATATATAGAGACATCATCACTTCAAGATGCTTATGCTTTTATAAATACTCTCTCGACCCCTATTGTTGTTAAGGCTGATGGACTTTGTGGTGGTAAAGGTGTAATTATTGCTCAATCTCACGATGATGCAAAAAGGGCTTCTGGAGATATGCTATCTGGTAACTCATTTGGTGATGCTGGGACTTCTATTGTTATTGAAGAGTTCTTAGATGGATATGAGTTATCTGTATTTGCAATATGTGATGGAAAAGATTTTGTAGTCTTACCTGCTGCTCAAGACCATAAAAGATTACTAAATGGAGATAAAGGTCCAAATACTGGTGGTATGGGTGCGTATGCTCCAACTCCTTTAGTTAACGATGAAATATACTCTAAGATAGATAGCAGAGTAATAGAGCCAACTCTAAAGGGTATGAGTGATGAAGGTATGCCATTTACTGGTGTACTATTCATTGGTATTATGGTTGTAAATGGTGAGCCTATTGTATTAGAGTATAATGTGCGATTTGGTGACCCAGAGTGTGAAGAGCTTATGCCTTTACTAAAATCTCCTGCTAGTGAACTATTTTATAAAGCATCTATTGGTGATTTAAAGAGTGCTAAGATAGAGTTTTATGATAAATATGCTGTTGGTGTGGTTATGGCAAGTCGTGACTACCCATACAAAAGCTCTACACCTGCCGAAATCATTATAGATAATATAGTTCACGATGATATATACGCAAACTCTCACATATCATTTGCAGGTGTATCAAAAGGGGATGATGGTAAGCTATACGCCTCTGGTGGAAGAGTGTTAGTATGTGTCGGAATGGGTGATACAATTAAAGAGGCACAATATAGAGCATATATGCTTTGTGGACAAGTTCATTTTGTTGGTAAGCAGTGTAGAAGTGATATTGCATATCAAGCTTTAGAGATAGAGGGGTAAATTATGTTAGAGAGAGGTGAACAGATACAGCTTGTACCTGCTAAAAGGCGAGTTGGAGCTTTTATTATTGATGATTTAGTTGTTAGTTTTCTTTTTATGGCAATATTTTGGTCTCAACTCTCTAACTTCTCTTCAGCAGAGGAGCTAAATCAATTTTTAACTGATAACTTTTTTATCATAGTATCTATAAAAGTATTTTATCAAACCATATTTATTTGGCAAAATGGAATGACTTTGGGAAAATATATTACAAAAATGCGTGTTGTATCTCAAGAGTATGGAGAGACACCATCTTTTAATAGCTCTTTATTAAGAGCATTAATTAGAATTGTGAGTGAGACTTTTTTCTACTTAGGCTTCTTTCTAGCATTTTATAATCCATTAGTTCAAACTCTTCATGATAAATTATCTAAATGTGTGGTTGTAGATGCGTAAATTAATACTATTATTAATACCACTTCTAACTATTATTGCCTACTCTGTTGAAAAGATAGAACTTATGGCAGAAGACTTAAATGCAGTTGATGGAAATATTACAGCTAAAGGTAATGTGGTTGTCCATTATCAAAATAGTATAATCCAAGCAGAGTCAGCTACTTATGATAGAGAAAATCATATCTTAACTTTAAATGGTGAGAGAGTTGAACTTATGGGATATAGTGGAAGTAAAATTCAGAGTAATCAGATTACTATAAATACTAAAAATAAAGAGACACACTTTAAAAAGAGTTTTATATCAGATAATCACGATATTTGGATTTTTGCAGATAGTGGATTTAAACAAGATGATAATATGACCTTTAAATCATCAATGATGTCTAGTTGTGATGTTAAAAATTCTGATTGGACTATATATTCACAAAGTTCTCATTATGATGGTAAAGAGCATTATATGACAATGAGAAATGTTAAGGTTAAACTATTTGATGTACCTGTACTTTATACTCCATATTTAGGATTTAATACTCATTCAGAGAGGGCTTCAGGGCTTCTATTCCCATCTTTTGGATATAGCCAGATGGATGGTTTTGTTTATGAACAGCCAATATATTGGGCTCCATCTAAGAGTTGGGATATAGAGATAAATCCACAAATTAGAAGTAAAAGAGGAGAGGGAGTGTATGGAACTTTCCGTTTTGCAGACTCTCCATACTCAGCAGGTGGGATACGATTTGGATATTTCCAAGATAAAGATAGTTTTGTTGAAGAGTATGATTTAGAAAATAGTGAACATTATGGTTTTGAAATGTTATACAACTCTACTCATTTAATTGAGAGACTTCTTGATAAACCAATGGATTTTACAGATGGACTATATCTAGATGTTGCACTACTTAATGATATTGATTATATATATCTACAGAAAAAACCTATGTATCACTTTGGTATGTCATCTTTTATGGAATCAAAACTAAATTACTTTATAAATGATGATGATTATCTTTTAGGAGTTTATGGTAAATATTTCATAGATACAACTCAAAATGATAATAATAAAACTATGCAGATACTCCCAACAATTCAACTTCATAAATATCTTCAGACAGCTTTTATAGATAATTTAACATATAGTTTAGACTTTACAGCCAATAACTATACAAGAGAAGATGGGATAACTCTAAAGCTTGGTGAATTTTATGCACCAGTAGAGTATACAACATCTATATTTGATGACTTTATCTCCCTATCTCTAAAAGAAGATATATATTATAAAAAAGCAATTTATGGGAATGAACCTTTAGATATAGATGATTATAACTATTTTAATATGGTTACTAGAGCTAAAATATTTACCGATTTAACAAAAAAATATGGCTCATTTGTTCATGTAGTTCAACCATCTATAACATATAGTCTACCATCAAATGATGATGATGAGTTTGAAAAGTTTGAAGATTTAAATGATGAGCAAAAAAAATTATACTCTCCTGGATTTGAAGAGGAGGATATATCGCTAAGATTTAGTCAATACTTTTATGGATTAGGTGGAGATTTAATATTCTATCAAAGATTTATACAATCATATCTGCCAGAACAAGAAGAGTATAATTGGGGTAACTTATCTAATGAGATGGAGTATAAAATTGAAAACTGGAAATTTTATAATCTACTTATATACTCTCACGAGTTTAATAAAATATCAGAAATGTCTAGCCGTATTAATTGGGGTGGAAAAGGTTATGGTGTTGGTATATCTCACTCATTTGAGAGAATTTACTCATGGACTGAAGATGAAGAGGTTAAAACTTATGATAAGACAAATGAGTTGAAGTTAGATTTTGGTTATGCTGTAACAGATAGACTTAGTTTTGAAGTTGGAATGACTTATGATATTGATTATGATAAAAAAGAGGAAGAGTTACAGACTCAATATCGTGCAGGATTTAAGTATGATAAAGGGTGTTGGAATTTAGCCCTTGGTATGAAACAAGAGATTAGACCAATCCAAACAAAAGATGGTTCAAAATCAATAGAAGAGAATATTATAGGCTTTCAACTAAATTTTGTTCCATTTGGTGGAATAGCTATGAGTACAGAAGATAGTAGTGAACAAAGATATTAAATGAGAGAAAAAAAGATAATAGACCCTAGCCTATTTGAAAATAGAGAAGAGGCGTTTAAAGAGCTTCTTCCTACAATATATATTAATCCATCAGATTTATCAAATACTATTCTTATTGCTGTTAGTAAAGCAGGTATATATCTTGCTTATATGTTATCAAAAGCACTTAAAATTAAGATGAATATTCTTCTTAGTGAAGAGATATTAGCTCCGAATAACTCTGAATTACCAATTGCTATGGTGAGTGAAACAGAAGAGATGGTTATGCACAAACCATATATAGATTCTTTTGAGATAGATAAGGATTATGTATATAGTCAAGCACAACATAAATATGAAGAGGTTGTATTAAAACATATATATAAATATAGAAAAGGTATAGCACTAGAGCCTCTTAAAGGTAAACATATTATATTGGTTGATGAGTGTATTGAGACAGGTTTAACAATGATGGTTGCACTTAAATCAATGATAGAGATGGATGTTAGAAGCCTATATGTGGCTGTACCAATTTTAGATAAATCTATATATCCAAATCTTTTAACTCTATGTGATGGAGTATTTTGCCCCCATCAGATAGAAAATTATATATCAATAGAGTATTACTATAAAAATGCTGAAAATTTAGATTTTAATATAATAGAAGAGATGATAGCCAATAGTGGTATTTTAGATGAACCCAAACATACAAAGGAATAGTAAATTAATGGAACAAATAGTAGAATTAGAAACAAATAATATAGAAGAGAAGTATATCTTTAATAAAATCGCAAAACAGGCCAGTGGGGCTGTAATGTATAAGATTGGTAAGGCTGTATTAATATCTGCTGTTGCTATAGATGAGACTCCCGTTGATGAGGATTTCTTACCTCTAACTGTTCAGTATATAGAAAAATCGTACTCTGCTGGTAAAATACCAGGTGGATTTATTAAAAGAGAGGCAAAACCTAGTGATTTTGAGACTCTAACATCAAGAATTGTAGACCGTTCACTTAGACCACTATTCCCTAAAGGTTTCCACTATCCTGTTGTTATTACGATATTAGTGGTTAGTAGTGATAGTAGTGTTGATATGCAGTTAGCTGCCCTAAACTCTGCTAGTTCAGCTCTATTTATATCTGATATTCCAGTCTCTCAAAACATATCTGCTATTAGAGTTGCAAAGGTAGATAATGAAGTTGTTTTAAATCCATCTTTAGAGTTATTAGATAAAAGTATTTTAGATTTGTTTATTGTTGGTACACATTTAGACCTATTAATGATAGAGATGAGAAGTATGGCATCAACTAAAATTGATGATATTGAGATGTTAAATATTGACCCAATGATGGGTGGTACTCCAATTGTTCTTAAACATCAAGATTGTAATGGATTAAAAGAGACAGAGTTAATAGAGCTTATATCAATAGCTAGAGAGGCAATTAATAAAGCTACTCTATCTTATGATGAGGCATTTGCTCCATTTGTGAGAGAGCCTTTAAATCTTGACTTAAAAGAGGAGAAGATAGATAGTGTGCTATATGAGTTTATAGCAGATAATTTTGCAAGTAGTGTAAAAGATGCAGTCTCTGAAATGGCAAAGAGTGAGAGAAGTAATGCACTTAAAAGAGTTAGAAAAGAGATTATTACCTCTTATATATCTAAAGGCTTTGAGATTGAAGAGGATTTGGCAAAAAAAGTTTTAGAGGCATATAAAAAGAGTGTTGTCCGAGATATGATTTTAGATGATAATATTAGAGCAGATGGTAGAGCTTTAGATGAGGTTCGTCCAATATCTATTGAAACAAGTCTTCTCCCAAGTGTTCACGGTTCGTGTCTTTTTACAAGAGGAGAGACACAAGTTTTAGCCTCTATTACCCTTGGAGATAGCAAAGATGCACAATTTTATGATTTAATTACAAGTAAAGATAGTAAATCAGAGAACTTTATGGTTCACTATAATTTCCCTGGATTTAGTGTTGGTGAGGCAAAATTTAATGGAGCACCAGGAAGAAGAGAACTAGGTCATGGAAACTTAGCCAAGAGAGCATTAGAGCCATCTATTGATTTAAATTATGATGGAACTATTAGATTAGTATCAGAAGTGCTAGAGAGTAATGGTTCATCGTCTATGGCAACAGTTTGTGGTGGTTCATTGGCTCTCCGTTCTGCTAATATTGATGTTGTAGATTTGGTAGCAGGTGTTGCTATGGGTCTTGTTAGTGATGGAGAGAGACACGCTGTTCTTACAGATATTATGGGGCTAGAAGACCATGATGGAGATATGGACTTTAAAGTCACAGGAACAAAAGATGGAATAACAGCCCTCCAGATGGATATTAAACTAGGTGGAGTTGATTTATCTCTATTAGAAGAGGCTTTAAGCCAAGCAAACAAAGCTAGAAATCATATAATATCAATTATGGAAGAGGCAGAGAAAAATACAATTCCAAGCCAAGCTCTACCAAGCACAGAACTATTTAATATTCACCCAAGCAGAGTTGTGGATATTATTGGTAAAGCAGGTTCTACAATCAGAGAGATTATAGAGATGTTTGATGTTAGCATTGATATAGACAGAGATAAAGGTGGAGTTAAGCTAGTGGGTGCAGATAAAGAGAAAGTAAGCAATGCCAAAGCCCATATACAAAATATAGCAGATGCACCAGTAAAAAAACAGTCTATATATGAGTTAAATAAAGTCTATCAAGGTAAAATTAAAAAAATAGTAGACTTTGGAATGTTCATAGAGATGCCAGATGGATTTGATGCCCTGCTTCACATATCTAAAGTATCAAAACAGAGAATAAATAATCTCTCTGATGTATATAACGAGGGTGATAGTATTGATGTGATTGTGATGGAGCAGAAGGGTAAAAAAGTGGGGTTGGCTACTCCTGAGTATTTAGAGTAAAGGGAAAATGAAATGAAGA
>Ga0256826_1002407_pt1 | contig 11426 bp, 6 predicted proteins | sample CV79metaG_FD_185975 | JGI IMG/M metagenome (GOLD analysis project Ga0256826, IMG submission 185975) | Hydrothermal vent microbial communities from East Pacific Rise, Pacific Ocean - CV79 | ecosystem: Environmental > Aquatic > Marine > Hydrothermal vents | place: Pacific Ocean: East Pacific Rise... | reverse complement strand
TACCATTATAAGTGTACTGAGTTGATGTTGTTTTTAGGGTGTCAAGCATTATCGGAGAGATAAAACGTTTTCCTACTGACTCACCCGATGAAAGTTGCATAAATATACTTAAAGAGTTTCCTAAAGAACCTGTTGGTTTAACACTGTCAAACATAAGGTTTTTTCTTAAATAGATCTCCATAGCTGAATCTACAAAATGATCTTTCAAAAAGATCCAAGCAAGTTCAACAACAATAATAGTCGCGACCGCTGCCCAACCAGGGGTAAAAAGAAGAGCAAGAACCATGGCATTTTTTGTTAGTACAGCAATTCTTCCATCGGTATCGTTTTCGTCTAACTCGCTGTAGGTGTTCATCGTAGTAACGATAATACCTACTGCTCCAAGTTTAGCAACAAGTTTTAAAGAGGATTTATCTACATTAGCAAGTTTGTCAACAAAGGTACTTACACTTTTTACAGAACCTTCACTTAGTTTAACCCCTTTTTCTGCCATAGCTGTTGAGATGGAAATCAGGTCACTTACCGCAGCAATAATATTGTGTGCCTTTATTTTTTCAGTATGTCCTTTTTGAAGGTACTCAGCTATGCTACCCACCGTCATTAAAAATGCAAGACCTTTTGTTGTGCTTAATATGTTTTTGTAGGATTTTAGATTCTGTTGATTCTCAAGCCAACTAGTCCCTATACCTTTATGAGAAGTATTACTTCTATTATCGCCAAGTCCAGAGCTTGTCTTATGTGCACCATAAGCTCCATCTTTAATTTTAGTATCAAAATCAGAAAATTTTGAACTGATCCCATTGATGTTTTTTAGCTGTTCATACCTCTCGTCTATTTCACTTTTTATTTTAAGGTTTTTGTCATAATTATAATCGTTAATCTCATTAAACTTAGCCTCTTGCTCCTGAGTTCTAACAGGCATTCCGCTTAAAAGATTTTTAGCAGCATTTTTTCTACCAGTATCTTTGCCAATAAGTGCATGCCCAATAAGGGAGTATAAGCCATTTAAGTAGTGCTCTTTAATCCCATACTCATGAAGCGCTAAAGCCTCTTTCTCATTTTTAATGGCATTCATCCCTTTTGTTAAACGATTTAAAAAGAGATTTACATGTTCAAAACCGCTGTTAAATGGAGATAAAAGATCACTCTCAGAATCAGTAAACGCACGAGGAGCACTTAACACATATGCCAAGTTTAACCCATAATGGTAATAATCTAATTTTGTGTCTGGATCAATTTTTTCGGCAAGTTTATGGTGTAATTCTAATGTGTCAGCTAATAACTTGATTTTTGATGCAATAGTTTTAGCTACTACCTTTGGTTGTAAAACAGTCGGCTTTAAGAAAAACTGTGCCGAGGTGTTTGCTACAAGGAGGGATTTAAAGCCCAACTCTTTTTTCCCATTTCTCTCTTTTGCAAGAGATGGGTCAAATGAGAGTTCTTTGTGTAAAACATCAAGAGATTCAAACTCTTCAAAAAGTTTACTTTCTGGTTTTTCTGCCTTAAAGATGTCTTGCAGTTCATTTTGACGAGAGAGCTCTGTCTGTATCTCTAGCATCGCTTTTTTGTTAATTTGAGGTAAAGGTTCTGCCGTTTTAAGTGTGTAATAAAACTTCTCTCTTGCCTCTACAAGTTTTGGGAACTTATTTAACTCTGTCTCATGTTTTTTTGAATAACAAAAAGAGAAGACCAAGAGGGCTTGCACATCTTTGTTCTTGTACCGAATTTTTGAGTACTCTTTTCCATAAAGTTTTAACCAATTCCCTTTTTTTGGAGCAGGCATAGACAGACTAGGCTTCCATCCAAAATATGGATACTTTGTATTATTAATTTGCATATTAAAATAGGGAGTGTCTTCAAAAAAACTCTTTGATACAAACTGAACTTCATCAAGAAAATCTTTGGCTACTTCAAAGTCAATAATGTTTTTCAGGTTAGAGAGCATCGCTTCTTTTTTTGTTTTATCTAGTGCGTCTGTAAACTTTTGAGAAACAACGATCTCTTGCATTACTTTATACTGTTTCGCTAGTTCTGTTACATGTGTATTAAGATTTGTCTGCTCATCTTTCTCAACATGCATGTATTCAAGCATATCAGCAACGGCATAAGGGTATTGATTTTTTACGCGTACTTCTTCTATGGTTGCCTTATTTTGTCCATAATGAAAGTGATAAGACCATTCATAGTCATTATAAAGATCTTCAATCTCTCCAACCGGGTCCTCAAGTTTTATAACAAGGTTTAAATAATTAGCTTTTGACTCTTTTGCTTCTTTTTGAGAAATAAACTTTTTATCTAAACTTTTTTCACTTATTGTCTTATGTTTTGAATAGACCTTATGATGTTGAACATGGTCGTTTTCTGCTTTACCTAGGGTTACTATCTTAGCGGTAAACTCGCTTCTCGCAGTATTGTTAAGCTCGATATTTGAATAAACAAGTTCTACATTTCCGCTATCTGCATGAATAGGAAGGTATCTTGTTCGTGTTCCCTTTTTATTTTCAAAACATACATCTTGTACTCTTGGGTTAAAGGTGTCTCCGGTATTAACAATTTTGTACTCTTGGGTTATACCCTTATGTGTAGCGTAGAGATATGAAGCTGTTTTGGTAACCACCTTGTCATGTTCGTAACTTGTTCCAGGTGGGCAGTGAAAGTCCTTTCTCAAGTCAAACTTTCTTGTCCCCCTCAGTGCTCTATAGTGAACACCACTTTTTCGAAGTGGATAAAGTCGGTAATTCTCTTTTTTTATCTCTTCTCGTGTCGTTACCTTGGGTGTTTCTAGTGTATTTGCCGTGATTGAACCAGTACTCCCACCCGCTTTTACGGGAATAACCGTGTTCGTTTGTCCTGGATCAACAAGTACGAGGGATGAGCCGTTGTCTGTTTTACAGCCATCTACTCTTAAGAGGTAGTTTTTTCCTGCATTTGAATTGTTAGTCTCGGTAATAGCTGAAGTAATAGAAGCAACCATTTTACATTGACCACCATTGCTGCTGTTATAACCACAACCATCAATTTTAGCTTCTAAAAGGTCTGTAGTAAATAGTGGTTTTTTTCCACCTATGACATGATTAGGAACTGTCGATTTTAATATTACAGGTGCACCATGTTCACATTGAATGACGCCTTCTTCAACAACTATACTAGTACCTGACATAAGAATCCTTCTTTATATACATATATTAATTAAGCAATTATAGTTAACTTCTCTTAACATAATCTGTTAGTTAATAATTGTAAGGGTTAATCGTATAATAATATTCTGACATAATTATTTAAATGTAACGTTATCACACATATAGTAGTGCATTAGTATAAATAATATTACTATTTCCCAAATATTAACTATTAAAAGTTAACCTAAAGTTTACGAGTGGTAAAATTACGACCATAAATAACAGAAAATAATTATTTCTGTTCAAATGTTAAAGAGCCTTAAGTTTTTAGCCTAAGGCGAAAACTCTGTATTAAGGTTTAAAAAGTGTCAGACAAAATTCTCAATCCTCTTACTGAATCTGCACCTTGTGGAACTGACTACAAGTATGAAGATGCCTTTCTTGCTATTGAAGCAGAAATAGATAAATCGAACTCAATGTTAGAAGGTGTAAGTACAGATTGGAATGAAGTTAAAAAAGCTTCTCTCGATTTGCTTGAGAACTCAACAAAAGATACAAAGATTTTTTGTTGGTGGGCTTATGCAACATGGAAGTCTGATAAGGCCGCTGGTTTACAAACAGCATTAAACCTCTTTAACAGCCTACTTACAACTTACGAAGATAAACTTTTTCCAAAATCAAAGAAAGTAAAAATCTCTTCTTTGACATGGTTAGAAGAACTTCTTAATGAAGAAATTTTAGACGAGAGAGGTAATGTAAGTGCTTCGATTAATCCTGAAGAGTTTATTTCTCTTTTTAAAGAGTTAGAAACAAACTTCTCACTTACGGTAAAGGATGATGTTGCTATTTTTAGAAAACTTCGTTCGGCGCTTGAGAGAGAGTTAAAAGCTCAAGAAGTTGAAGCGAAACCTGCTCCTGTTACAACAACAAGTCCAGCGAGTTCTTCTACTGAACTGGGTGAAATTAACTCAGATGCTGATGCCGCAAAAGTACTTCGTTCGATTAAGAAACAAGCAGGAGTTTTACACACGTACTACAGAGGTCAAGATAGTTTTGACATACGTTCTATTCGTTTAGTGCGTTTTATTGCTTGGTTAGATATTGATGAGCTTCCTATGGACACAGATGGGAAGACACCTCTTAACCCTCCTTCTGAGTTAAGTATTGATGAGATTGAGAGTTTAGTGGCACAAGAGAAGTTTGATGAAGCCTTACAAAGTTTAGAGTCTCTTTTATCTCTGTCTCCTTTTTGGTTGGAAGGTCATTTTATGACCTTTAATATTTTGACTCAACTGACACAAACCAAGGCAGCCAACGAAGTTAAAAATGGTCTTATAACTTTTGTAAAAGCGAATGACAAAATTTTAGACTTAAGCTTTAAAGATACAACCCCTTTTGCTTCTTTAAAACTTAAGCAGTGGTTGGCAGAGAGTTCAAGTGAAGTGAGTGTAAGTAAGAATGACTTAGACATTGTCGACACTAAAGCAGAGACAATAGAACAAGCTTACGCGCTTGCAAAGAAAAAAAAGATAAAGGAGGCGATGGGATTACTACAAACTCAATATGGTTTGGCAGTAAGCAATGAAGATAAGTTCCACTGGCGTTTGGCTAAGGCTGAAATGGCTGCAGAGTTTGGAAAAACAGATGTAGCTTTGGCCTTGTTGGAAGACCTTAAAAGAGATATTGACAGATATAACTTAGATGAGTGGAAGCCTGAATTAGCGGCAAGAGTGTTTAGCTTGTATCTAAACACTTTTAACCGGACACAAGTTGATGTGGAACATATCAATACCGCCTATGCGCGCTTATGTAAGATAGACATTAAACAAGCGCTCGAAATTAAAATATAAAAAGGAAAAAACATGAGTAAACAGTCAGAATCACCAAAAGAGAGAATTAACGTCACGTATAAACCCGCAACGGGAGACCAGTCTGCAGAGGTTGAAATTCCATATAAGCTTACTATTTTAGGTGAGTTTAATCCGGATGAAGAGGCTAAGCCTGTTGAAGATAAAAAAGTTATTTCTGTAAATAAAAACAACTTCAATGATGTTTTAAAACACCAAGACCTTTCACTTAACTTCAGTGTAGACAACAAACTTACAGACGAAGAAGGTTCTTCTTTAAATGTGAGTCTTAATTTAAACAGTATGAAAGACTTCTCTCCTGAAAGCATTGTTGAAAATGTAGATGAGATGAAAAAACTTATGGAACTTCGTCAGTCTTTAATCTCTTTAAAGGGTCCTCTTGGAAATGTACCTGCTTTTAGAAAAGCGATTGAAAGTGCTATTGGTGATGAAACAGAACGTGAAAAACTTTTAGGTGAATTAAGCCTAGCAGATCAACAGTAAGGAAAATAGATGTCAACACAAACTTTAGAAGAAAACTCAAGTGCACCAACAGGTGGGCTTTTAGATAATATTATTTCACAAACAAGTCTTTCTCAAGAAGACGAGACTTATGGTGTTGTTAAATCAGGCGTTGGTGCTTTGATTTCAGAAATGCTTAAGAGTGAAAATGAAGCAGAAAAAGTAAACAAGTCAATTGTAGACAGAATGATTGCTGAGATTGATGCAAAAATTTCTGCTCAGATGGATGAAATTTTACATAACGAGAAGTTTCAAGCACTTGAATCAAGATGGCGTGGGCTTTACATGTTAGTAGAACGTACTGACTTTAGACAAAACATTCAGATGGAAATCATTAATGTTTCTAAAGCTGAGTTACTTGAAGACTTTGAAGAGTGTCTAGACCTTACTCAATCAGGACTTTACAAACATGTTTACACTGCTGGTTATGGTCAGTTTGGTGGGGGTCCTGTTGGGACTATCATCGCTGATTATGAACTTTCTCCATCAAACATGGACATGAAGTTTTTATCTAAAGTGTCTTCTATTGCGGCAATGTCTCATGCTCCTTTTATTTCAAGTGCAGGTCCAAAGTTCTTCGGTTTAGATAGCTTTGAAGGACTTCCTGATCTTAAAGATATGCAAGATGTTATGTCTTCACCTCAGTTCGCTGCATGGAGAGGTTTTAGAGAAAGTGAAGATTCTCGTTATGTTGGACTTACTCTTCCACGTTTCTTACTTCGTGCTCCTTATGATCCAGAAGACAACCCAATTTCTAAGTTTGTTTATAAAGAAGATGTTTCTGCAAGCCACGAAGATTATCTATGGGGTAACACAGTTTACGCTTTTGCTTCTAAACTTACAGATTCATTTGCTAACTTCAGATGGTGTACAAACATCATTGGACCAAACTCAGGTGGTGCAGTAAAAGATCTTCCTGTTCATACTTTTGACAGCATGGGTGACATTGAGATGAAAATCCCAACAGAAGTTCTAGTTTCTGACAGACGTGAGTATGAGCTTTCTGAGCAAGGTTTCATTCCACTTACTATGAGAAAAGGAAGCAATAATGCAGCATTCTTTGCAGCAAACTCTGCTCAAATGCCAAAAATCTTTGCTAACACTCCTGAAGGAAAAGACGCAGAGCTTAACTACAAACTAGGAACACAACTTCCTTACCTTTTCGCAATTACACGTATGTCTCACTACATTAAAATTCTTCAACGTGAACACATTGGTTCATGGAGAGAACGTTCTGATTTAGAGCGTGAGTTAAACAAGTGGATTAAACAGTACATTGCAGACCAAGAAAATCCATCAGCAGAAATCAGAAGCGAACGTCCATTTAAATCGGCAAAAATTCTTGTTGAAGATGTTGCTGGCGAGCCAGGTTGGTACCGTGTGAAAATGTCTTTACGTCCTCACTTTAAATACATGGGTGCAAGTTTCGAACTTTCACTTGTTGGTAAGTTAGACAAAGACTAAAGATGTACAAGGGAAGTATATTTGAAAGACTCTCTGGAGGCTTGAACGCAGGTAAAAATGCCACTATGGAAGAGGCACTTTACAAGTCAGTAGCTAACAACCTTTCACGTATATTTTCTACGAATGCAGGAAGTGCTCAAACCGTTCTTGATTACGGGCGCCCTGATTTAAACAATTCTAACATGAGCATGAAAGACTCTATTGAGAGTATAGAAGTGAGTTCTGAATTGTGCATTAGAAAGTATGAACCTCGTCTGTATAAAACACGTGTTGCTGTCTCAAGAGACCAACTTAATGTTAATCAGATGAATGTTCATATCGAAGGCTTTTTACACATTAACGGGAAAAGCCAAAAAATACATTACCGAGCAGACCTGCTTAGTAATGGCAAAGTTAAGGTTTACAAAGATGAAGACTAAAGATTATTATATTAAAGAACTGAACTCTTTACGTGTAGAGGGTGCTCAGTTTGCTAAGACAAATCCAGGTCTTTCATCTTATCTTGCTAAAGAGGGTCAAGACCCTGATGTTGAGAGAATGCTTGAAGGTTTTGCTTTTTTAACGGGTAAACTTCGTCAAAAATTTGATGAAGAGCTTCCTGAAGTTTCTCATAATCTTGTTCAACTTTTATGGCCTAACTACATTCGTCCTGTTCCTTCATATACCATTGTTCAATTTGACGCACTTAAACATGACAACAAAAATCAGACGATTTCAAAAGGCATGCAACTGCTTTCTAAAAGTTCTTCTGATGGTGTTGTGTGTAAGTTTCAGACCTGTTTTGAAACCGATGTTATGCCACTAGACCTTAAAGAAGTTGAGTATTTAACTTATGGTCATAAGTCAAGTGTTGAACTTGATTTACAAATGAGTGTTTCGGGAAATTTATCTGATGTAAACTTTCAGACATTAAGACTTTTTCTTGGTGGCTCAAAGTTTATGGCAAAAGAGCTTTATCTTTACCTGAGTCGATATGTGGAAAAAATTGAAGTTATCATTAAAGATAAGGATAATAAAGAACTTGACAAGATGACACTTCCAAAGAAGTCTATTATTGAGGTTGGGTTTAATACCAATGAGACAATTGTGCCTTATGCACGTAATGTTTTTGATGGTTATGTGATGCTTCAAGAGTATTTCTGTTTTCAAGACAAACATCTTTTTATGGATGTTAATAACATGGAAAACATTAACAAATTTTCAGGGGATATTTTAAGTAACTCTAAACATCTAAGTCTGAAAATTCATTTTTCAAAGCGTCTTTCAACCGCGCAACTTCCTGCTATTGAAGATTTTTATCTTTTTTGTACTCCTGTGATTAATTTGTTTGAGAGTGATGCCGTTCCTATTCGTAAAACAGAGATGGAAGATGAATATCTTTTAGCGCCTTCTGAGCTTAAAAAAGAACAGAGTGAAATCTTTTCAGTAGACAATGTACGAGGATGGATTCCAAGTAAAAATGCTTATCAAGATTACTTTCCATTTGAGTCTTTTGGGCATACTGATGATGAAGGCGAGTACTATTCTGAACGTGTGAAGTTAAGTGAAACAGCGCATAGAACAGATACATTTTTACGTTTTGCTTCTTCAGGTGGTATTTTTGATGACTTAGAACATAACTCGGCAACGGTTTCGGTAAAGATGATGTGTACGAACAAAGATATTCCTTCTACCTTGACCCTAGGCGATGTGAGTGTAAATGACCCCCTTTCATCTTCAGACTTGAGTTTTAACAATATCACCATTCCGTCTATCTCTTATCCCCCTCCAATTGGGGGAGACTTTTTGTGGAAGGTGATTTCAAATATGTCTTTGAATTACCTCTCTTTAGACAACATCTCAACATTGAAGATGATTTTAAAAACGTATGACTTTTTTGGGGCAAATGACCTTAAACAAAAAGAGAAAACAGAGGTTCTTTTAAGTGGGCTAACTGCTATTAATAATAAAAGAACGCAGATGGTTTACGAGGGACTTCCAATTCGTGGGATTGAGACAGAACTTTTTCTTGACCCGAGTAAGTTTACGGGAATTGGTGAAGCCTACCACCTATGTTGTGTGTTAAACGAGTTTTTTGCTCTGTACTGTAATGTTAATTCTTTTCACCGTCTTGTTGTACACATTGACAATCATGAAACTTTTTCTTGGCCTGCAAAAATGGGCAATCAGGCTTTGGTATAAAAATTTATGTCTGTAATCGAGTTAAATGAAAAAATAAAACCAGCAGTAATGAAATACTCACTACCTCAGGGTGTGCGTGTTTCAATGACTTACTTAAGGGACTTGTATCCAAAAGAGACACCTCAAGTACTTTACGAAAGACTACGTTTTAAGTCAAATCCTAGTCTTTCATTTGCTAAGTCTGAGATTTCAAAGATTGAGTTTGTTGAAACAAGTAAGGGTAAAAATGTTGAGATAACACTGAACTTTTTAGGGCTTTTTGGGGCGGCTTCACCGCTTCCTTCACATTACTGTGAAATGGTTTTAGACAGTGCAGATACAGATGAAGTTTTAAAAGACTTTTTAAACCTTTTTAACCATCATCTTCAAAAAATGCTTTATCCAATTTGGGAGAGACAGCGTTATTACATTCAGTACCAGTCAGGATTAGAAGACAAGTTCTCAAAATATATGTTGAGTATTTTAGGGCTTTACTCTGAGACTCAGGTGAAAAGTTCAAATCTAAACTTTCAGAAGCTTCTTCCTTATATTGGGCTTTTGAGTATGCGTCAAAAATCGGCAGGAACATTGACCTCTATTTTACGTCATTACCTTGGGCATGATGAGCTTGAAATTGTGCAATGTATTGAGATGAACGAGGCTATTCCTTCTTGGCAACTAGGTGCGCTTGGTGAAGAAAACTGTACTTTGGGGTCTGACTCTTTGATTGGAGAAAGTGTAAGAACCAAAGGCTCTAAATTTCAAATTTTATTGCGAAACATCTCTTTTGATGGTCTGTATAAATACAGTCTTCATGGAGAGAAAATGGGTGAGCTTCAAGAGTTGATTAGCTTGGCTTTGAATGAACCACTTGAACATGAACTCTGTTTAGAGATTAAAAAAGAAGATACGGAGCCTTTTGAGCTTTCAAAACATTATCTTGGGATTAACTGCTTTGCTGGAGCAGTACAAGAAGATGCAAAAATAATACTAAGTAGCTAAGGAAAAGAATGAAACTAGAATTACCAAAGTTAATTGAGAAAATGGACGTGTTAACAAAGTCTGACTTAGAAAATGCAGGTTACCGATGTGTGAGTCGCGGTGGCAATGAAGTTCTTATAGAAGACTTTTTATATGTCATGCTTGAAAATTCTCAAAGTGTTTTAAATGCGGTGCTTACTCAGTACAATATTTCACAACAGTCTATGCAAGAAGCTCTTCAACATGGTGTTAAAGTAAGCTCATCTGAGAGTGCAAGTCCTGTACTTTCACCCTTACTCATTACATGGCTTGAAGATGCTTACATTCTTTCTCATGTGACCTTAGAAGCCTTAGATATTAGTGAAACTGCATTAATTTTATCTCTTTTTGACAATGCTTCACGCTACTCAAACACAACATACTTTAAACTTTTTTCTAAGGTACCTCTTAAGGAAGTTAAATCACTTTTAGAAGGTTTAAATCAAGAAGGTTTAGAAAAACTTACAGCGAACACTAAAAACAGTATGTCTGCGGTAAATGAGTTAGAAAAGTACACCACTAACCTTACTGAAAATGCAAAAGAGGGGAAAATTGACCCGGTTTTATGTAGAGATGACGAGATTAAACAAGCCATAGATATTGTTCTTCGTCGTAGAAAAAATAACCCTATTTTAGTGGGTGAAGCAGGGGTTGGTAAGACTGCTGTTGTAGAAGGTTTAGCACTTAAAATCATTAACAAAGAAGTTCCTGATTATCTTTATGGTGCACAGATACTTTCACTTGACCTTGGTGCTCTTCAAGCGGGTGCTAGTGTTAAGGGTGAGTTTGAAAGACGTCTTCAAGCTGTTATTAAAGAGATTCAAAATAGTTCAGAGTTCATTATCTTGTTTATTGATGAAGCCCATACTTTAATTGGAGCAGGGGGGAATGAAGGTGGCTCAGACGCAGCAAACATCTTAAAACCTGCCCTTGCTCGTGGAAACCTTAGAACCATTGCGGCAACGACATGGTTAGAGTACAGAAAGTATTTTGAAAAAGATCCTGCACTTTCTCGTCGTTTTCAGAAAATTGACCTTATGGAACCGAGTGTTGATGAAGCGATTACTATTTTACGTGGAATTGCAGACAAGTATGAAGATGAGCACAATGTTTACATTGAAGATGAAGCTCTTGTAGCAGCAGCACAACTTTCAGCGCGTTATATTACAGGTCGTCAACTTCCTGACAAGGCGATTGATGTTTTAGATACGGCGTGTGCAAATGTAAAAATTTCTAAGTCAAATATTCCTTATGCTTTACAGAAAATTCAAGGGCAGATTACGGTTGTTGAACG
>Ga0256826_1002406_pt1 | contig 11428 bp, 12 predicted proteins | sample CV79metaG_FD_185975 | JGI IMG/M metagenome (GOLD analysis project Ga0256826, IMG submission 185975) | Hydrothermal vent microbial communities from East Pacific Rise, Pacific Ocean - CV79 | ecosystem: Environmental > Aquatic > Marine > Hydrothermal vents | place: Pacific Ocean: East Pacific Rise... | reverse complement strand
TAGAAGATGTTTATGATGCTTATTGTGATTATTGGAGAGAGAAGTTTTTTGCACTACACCAAAATGAAGAAGAGTTAAACAGACTGTTTATAGATATATATGAGTTACAAGATGAACTCACCCCTGAAGTAGAGCTAAAAGATATAACCATACTCAAAAATGAGGCTAAGATAATAAATAATGAGTTAGTATTTCAAGCAGATGAGATTATGAAACAGTTTATCTCTTATGGTGTTGGTGTTATGTTTGGTAGATATAGATTGGATAGAGATGGGCTTTGGATAGCTAATCTACATCAAGACATCAGTATGCATTCACACGCTGGAGCGTGTGAACGAGAGGGGATGGTGTTTGAGATAGATGATGACAATGTTATCCCAGTGCTTGAAGATGACTACTTCAAAGATGATATATCTTCAAGGTTTATACAGTTTGTCAAAGCTACATTTGGTGAAGAAGATTTAAGTGAAAACATAAGGTTTATAGAAAACTCACTAGGATCTACTCTAAGAAAGTATTTTGTAAAAGGCTTCTATGAAGACCATATAAAAAGATACAAAAAAAGACCAATCTACTGGATGGTAGCATCTCCAAAAAAAGGCTTTATGAGTCTGATCTATATGCACAGATACCAAGCAGATATATTTGGCAGAGTGCGAAACTCTTATCTCACAGAATACATAGCCAAACTAGAAGCACACAAAGAGACACTCACTCTAACCACCTCATCAGAGACAGCATCAAATGCCGATAAAAAATCAGCAGATAAACAGATGAAGAATATAGACACAAAACTAAAAGAGATTATAGAGTTTGACAGAGACCAAATGATGAGCTGGTCTCAAAACGGGGTAGAGATAAATTTGGATGATGGGGTTAAGGTAAACTATTGTAAGTTTAAAGATATTTTGTATCCTATAAAGGGGCTTTGTAAAAAATGAGCGAACCAGAACAGGAAGCATTAAAATATATAAAAGAAAATAAAGAACTTTTTTATGCAAAATATTTGGATAACCATACTCCTTTGGAGGAAAAAGTAGCTTTCTTTACGGCAGGTCCAAGTGGAGCAGGTAAAACAGAATTTGCACAAAAATTACTTGACCTCCAAAGTGATTTAGTTCATTTAGATATAGACAAAATTAGAGACTTTTTCCAACCTGTTGGATATGATGGAAATAATAGTAATCTCTTTCAAATACCAGCAGGTAGAGGGATGCAGTATCTTTTTGATGAGATTGTAAAACAAAGAGGTCTGTCGGTATTGCTTGACTCTAACCTATCACATCTGCAAACAGCTAGAGAAAATATGGTAAAATTACTAAAGAATGGTTATAGTATAGAGATATATTATATTTATAATCATATAGAGAAGTGTTTCCTGTACACAAAACAAAGAGAGTCAGTTACAAAAAGGGTTGTACCTGAAGATGTTTTTTTTAACAGTATAATAAAATCAAGAGAAACAACCTACAAGATAAAGCAACTCTTTGAAACTGACATCGTTCTAAATGTCATAGACAAGAGAGAAAATAAGCATTATGAGAATATAAGTAGTGATGAGTTTAAAGATATCATCCCTGAACTGATAACGGAGAGTAAAGATGACTAGAAAATTAAATCCTATGTTGAAACCTGAAAATAGAGTAAAGTTATTACTAAGTGGTATGAACAACATAGATATATTGCAACAAAAGACCATTGCTGATGCTCAAAAAACCATAAAAGACTATAGTACTTTTCAAAAACAAGTTCAAGAACAATTTGAACAGAGTATAAAAGAGTACAAGAGAATGGTTGGACCAATACAAAAAGAGATAGAACGACATCAGAGGCTATTGAAGATTGATGCATCTACACAAAAAACCATAGATGATGCAGTGAAGGCAACACAGGCTATAGAGGGATATAGTAAAGTAGCATCAGACCAGCTTCAAAAGGAAGTAACACAAATAATGAAAACGCATATAGAAGCTTCTATTGTAAATGGATTACAAAAAAAATGATAGACATACAACAAAGATTAAAAATCATCTTCCAAACTCAAAGATTGGTATTTTGGTATGATGACAATGAAGCTCTCAAAAATGAGTTTGAAGCCATAGAGTTAGACGATGTAACTAAACTTGAAATTGACAACAATGAGTTTGGCATAAAACGACAACTACTCAGTCTTCAACCAACAGATAAATTTCTAATCTACTCTGCTACTACTGCACCACAAGATGAAGATAATTGGTTACTTGATTTGAATATCGCTAACTATATGTTCAGTGCTGATAAAACAAGTCTTATTTTACAAAATCTTGGTCTTGATGTGAGTTTCAAAGAGTTTGTAGCTAAATTTGATAAGTTTTTTAATGCTCAAACTCGCCTACAAGCTCTAAAGGCTTTGCTAAGTGATAAAGAGAGTAATGATACTCTTACACTCAAAATAATGGCTATAAGTATATCTAGCGATGCTAATATAGATAGTATTATGTTAAAACTGTTCTCTAATAACAAGCACTTTGAAATCTTGCATAAATATAGCCTTACGGATGAGTTCTTCAAGGCTATCAAATCTAAATACTCTTATGATGGAGATAGTGTTAAAGACTTACTGTATAAGCTCTTTCAAAATCATTTCTACTACTATATTGACAAGAGCAAAATCACTCTTAACTCTGATGCAAGACTGTTTGTAAAACGATGGATGGATAGTAGTAGACACAAAGAGAGTTTTGAGATACTATCAAAAGAGATAAGTGATGAGTTAAATATTAACAATATCATTTCGTATTTAGATACCTCAAAAGTAATCTCTTGTGATACTTATGAGAAGTGCGACCAAGTAGTTATATCTCACTTACTTAGCCAGTTAGGCAACGATAGTATTGCCACAACTCAGATGGCTGAGATCATTAATATTAGAGAGCATACATTTTGGTTTGAGAACTATAAGAACATATATAAGGCACTCCTTAGTGCTTCACTACTCTTTGATTTCGTAAAAGATACAAAGCTTACTATGAAGAGCTTTGAAGATGGGATAAATGAATATTCTAAGCACTGGTATAAGGCAGATATGTATTATAGAGATTACTCTATGCACTCAAGCAAAGCTGAACACCTTGAACTATTAAAACCTCTTAACTCTAAGATAGAAGATGTGTATCTAAATAGTTATTTGAGAGAGTTAAATGATAATTGGCAGGGTTTTGCACGAGATTATACAATAAGCACACCCATACCACATCAACAAAAATTCTACAACACTAAAGTCGAGCCATACCTACAAAAGAAAAATAAAGTCTTTGTAATTATCTCAGATGCTTTGAGATATGAATGTGGAGTAGAATTAACTTCACAAATATTGGCAGAGAATAAAAAGAAAGATAGATTTAGTGCTACTATCAGCAGTATGCTCAGTTCATTGCCATCATATACACAACTTGGAATGGCTTCTTTACTACCTCATAAAAAACTTAGAATCAAAGATAAAAATGACATAGTATTTGTAGATAATAAAAGTTCATCTGGAACAGCAAATAGAGATAAAATACTAAAATCTTATGATGAAAATGCAATGGCTATTGGATATGAAGATTTCTTGAAATACAAAAGAGATGAAGGTAGATCATTGGTAAAAGAGTGTTCTGTAGTTTATATCTACCATGATGAGATTGATAAGATGGGCGAAAAGAACGAGATAAAAACTTTTGATGCAGTTGCTAGTACATTTGAGAGCATTATTAAAATCATTAAACAAATCTCTAACTTCAATGGCTCAAATATACTCATTACAAGTGACCACGGTTTTCTTTATACTAATCAAGCGACCCTTGATAGTGAGTTTTGTAAAGTTAATAGCAATGGAGCTATAAAATCAAACAGAAGATTTATCATAGGTAAAAACTTAGAGAGTGGCACTTGTGTGTCTAAATACAGTGGTGCTGATTTAGGCATAGGTGGAGATAATGAATACCTCATACCAAAGTCTATCAATAAAATAAGAGTGCAAGGTGGTGGTAACCGTTTTGTTCATGGTGGAGCTTCTTTGCAAGAGTTGGTTATACCACTCATTGAGGTTAATATCAAAAAAGGTAAATCATCAAATATACAAGATGTAAATGTAGATATTACACCTCTTAGAAGTATATCTACAAATACTGTAAATATATCTCTATACCAATCAGAGATAGTAGATGATAAAACTAAACCGATAACTCTAAAGATTTCATTTGTAAGTGCTGATGGTGCTCTGCTCTCTGATGAGTTCAAACATACATTTAACTCATCAGAGCAGTATGATACGAATAGAGAAACAAGATTTAAGATGACTTTCAAGCAAAATATACATGAGTATAATAACCAAAATATTAAATTTGTCACAAGAAAAGTTCTTGAGGGAAGCAGTGAAACTCCGACATATAAAGAGTTCGAAGTGAAATTGGCATTGTCATTTTTTAATGGTTTCAATGATGATTTTTAGGGATGGAGGTTCTTTTAAGTTTACCTACTCTATACTTTCATAATAGTCTATTTTTAAGGTTTTATTGTGATTGAATTTATAATTTTTATTGTGTTATTTGCAATTTTCTTATCATTTATTAGGTTTATTAAAGGACCTCACCTCACCGATAGAGTTGTCGCCTTTGATACCATGGGGATAATAGCTGTATCGCTTTTAGTCCTACTATCTGTATCGGTCAAGGATAGTATCTATCTAGATGTAGCTTTTGTATTTGCACTCATTGGTTTCATTGGTACTATTACTTTTGCACGATTTAGTGCTGTAAAGGATGATGATGCTTGATATATTTGGATTTATATTTATGACACTTGGAGCGTTGTTTCTGCTGATTAGCTCCATAGGACTTCTACGGATGCCTGATACCATCACTAGGATGCATGCAGGTACAAAAGCCTCTACTCTGGGTAGTTTATTGATCATAATTGGTGTGATGTTTATAGAGCCGTCACTATGGTTCAAGCTATCTATTTTGGCTATTTTTATATTGATTACCAATCCTCTATCATCTTCTATATTGGCCAGAAGTACCTATCTCAAATTTGGCTTTCTCAATCAGAGTGGTATGGATGATTTGAAGGATAGAACATGATAGGGTTGATAATAACATCTATACTCATAACACTTGTTATTTTATCTATTGTGATTATCCAAAATGAGGATTTGCCACATAGTGTTATACTGTTTATGGGGTTTGGTTTGGGTAGTGTGATACTCTACTTTCTATTCTCTGCACCCGATGTTGCTCTAACAGAAGCAGTCATTGGCACAGGGGTTAGTGGGGTTGTATTTTTGGTGACACTACTACAGATACGAAGCAAGGAGGCTAGAAGATGAGTCTAAAAAAAGATATTAAACTGCATAGCTTATCTGTTTCACTTGTTGTCTCTGTTATGACTATTCTACTGCTATCTATATTTCTAAACTTTAGTTTGGTATCAGACTCACTAGGAGTGCAGATACTCAGCCTCAATGCTGATGAGACAGCAACTGCCAATGCCGTCACCTCAGTAGTCACATACTTTAGAGGATTTGATACATTAGGTGAGGTTACTATACTGTTTCTCTCTATCTTTGGTATAGGATTAGGGCTAGATGGGTATAGAGAGAAGCTCAATATATTCGCTTTTGAAAATCAGCTAATCAAAATTGCTGTTGATATTCTTTTCCCTCTGATTATTCTATTTGGATTCTATATTATTATTCACGGTCATCTAAGCCCTGGTGGTGGATTCCAAGGTGGTGTGGTGATAGCTAGTGGTTTTCTATTGATGTTCTTGGCAAAGAATGATGACTTTAGTCTAAATCATAAGATTATATCCATAGCTGAGGCATTGAGTGGAGCAGGATTTATACTGCTTGGTCTATTGGGATTACTGTTAGCAGATCGCTTTTTGGGTAATTTTCTGCCTCTTGGTAGTATAGGTAGTCTATTTAGTGGAGGGGTGATACCACTCATATATATCTTTGTAGGTATCAAAGTCTCTGCAGAGATTACAGCATTGATTGAGTATTTTATAAGGATAAAAGATGTTTGATAGTTTTAACCAGACACCATTTTTACACACAGCTATTACCATCGGTTCATTTTTGATCTTGGCGATAGGTCTAGTAGGTGCATTGACCAAAAAGAATCTATTCAAGATTTTTATCTCGTTTGCTATCGCTGAGACAGCACTATTTATCTACTTTATAGGTATGCACTTTGAGGTGGGCAAGGTAGCTCCTATATTGACAGATAAGGTGACTCAGTTTAGTACCAATATGGTAGACCCAGTTCCTCAAGCTATGATACTGACTACTATTGTTATCGCTATTGCTGTTTTGGCACTATCTCTATCATTTATTATCAACTACTTTAAACTTACCAACAATATGGAAGTGGACAAGATGGATGAGCTAGGAGAGGATAGATGAGTCTTATACTTTTTGTGACACTGCCTCTTTTGGCATCCTTTTTGACACCACTATTTAGAGATTATCTCAAATACATCTCTTTGGCTCTACACGCCTCACTACTGCTATTGGCATTTAGCTTTATAGGTATGCTACCTATTACAGAGACTATATCATTTGATTCACCTCTGAGTATCTCTTTTGTACTAGATAGTGCTTCACTATTTTTTGTGATACTGTTTATCTCTATTATGATACTATTTTTACTCTATCAGATAAAGGAGTCTATGAGTAGAGAGATATTTATCCTTACCAATATGCTTATAGCTAGTGTATCTGGATTGGTTCTTAGTGGGGATATATTCAATATCTATATCTTTTTTGAGATAGCTAGTATCACAGCATATATATTGACCTCACTAAATAGAGACAAAAAAGCCTACAGTGGAGCGATACGATATATGATTATGGGCTCAATCGCCTCTATCTTTCTCCTTATGGGGATTATGAGTATATATCTTAATATCGGCTCACTGAGCTTAGTGACTATTGCAGATAAGTTCTCGACTATAGATAGCTCTACGCAGATACTTATCCTCATATCGCTATTTATAGGGTTTGGAATCAAGGCTGAGGTATTTCCTCTCAACTTCTGGGTAGTAGATATCTATCAAGCATCTAGCAACAGAGTCAATGCACTATTTAGCTCTATTCTCTCAAAAGCGTATATTTTCCTATTTTTCCATATAGCCTATATGCTACATATAGATCAGAAGCTCATGTGGTTCTTGGCTACTATGGGAGTCATATCATTTGCTGTAGCAGAGCTATCAGCTCTGAGTAGTAGAGATACCAAACGCATCTTTGCCTACTCAACACTAGGTCAGATAGGAGTTCTATTTATCGCCCTATCTAGTGGAGATCAAAAGGCATTGACGGGTGCTTTTTTCTTGATAGTTCTACACTCTATCACCAAACTAATGCTATTTCTATCTCTAGATATCCTAAATACTCAATTTGGAAGTAGCAAGATAGATATATTCTCTAGATTTAGATCTACATTTTTGGTGATACTCTTTGCCATTGGATTTTTGTCACTACTTGGCATACCACCACTAGGTGGATTTATAGCCAAGATAGCCATACTAGAGGGGTTGGCGTATATCCAGTCATACTATCTAGTGGGTGCTATATTGATTATATCACTTGTAGAGGCTGTCTATTTCTTCAGACTGCTTGGTCTCACACAAAAAGATACGCAGAGAGATCCAGTGGTTATATCTCTATATCACAAGATTATTTTGGGCTCTATGGCACTCTTTATTGTCTATCTAGGTCTTTTTCCAGAGTCACTTCTAGCTATATGCCAAAGCGTTGCATCTTCACTACTAGGAGCAGGTCATGTTTAGTTTTGAGATAACCCCATTGGGTAGTCTATTTTTTGGATTGAGTGCTATTGTCTTCATATCTCTCTATCTCATTAGAAAAGAGTCAAAAGAGCTACTACTATATACAATACTCCTAACCTCTCTAGGGTTTATGTTTTATGCACATGATTTTGTCACTCTATTTGTAGGGTGGGAGAGCATGACTTGGAGTAGCTACTTTATCATCACACGAAAAGCCACCATAAAAACTACTCAAAAATATATCATATTCAATCTAGGTGCAGGGTTTGCACTTCTTGGGGCTATTGTCCTTATATATGGTGCTACTGGTACACTCTACTACAACGAGATTGACTTTAGCTATATCTCTCCTGCACTTAGAGTAGTTATCTACATACTTGTATTTATCACTATATTTATCAAATCAGGTATCGTCCCTTTTCACTACTGGGTGGTAGATACCTATGAGGAGTCAGATCATCTCTTTAGTGCTATCTTGAGTGCTATTATCTCCAAAGCGGGTATATTTCTATTTATCCTCTTTTTTATCCAGATAGTAGGTACTCAATATATAGAGTCACAGCTGTTAGATATAGTAGCATGGCTAGGAGTCATCACATCCATAGTAGCTACATTCAAAGCCATCTCCCAAGATAGTATCAAGAGGTTACTAGCCTACTCATCTATAGCACAGATTGGATATATCATCACCGTATTGTCTATACTGAATGGTAGTGCTGTAGAGGCTGGGCTATACCATGTTACTATTCACATCTTTGTAAAGCTTCTACTATTTGTCAATATAGCATCTATTATCTACATCACAGGTAGAAGCCAGTTTAGTCAGTTGGGTGGCTTGATATACAAGTATCCTGTACTCTTTTTCTTGCTTTTGATTGGTATTATAGCATTAGCAGGTATGCCACCACTAGGAGGGTTCAATAGTAAGTTTCTTATCTATACCACACTACTAGAGGAGAAGAGAGCTCTACTGCTTGTGGCTATTATGTTTAGCTCTGCTTCTGCTTTTTTGTACTGTTTCAAACTAATCTACGGTATCTATCTAGGGCAACCAACTCACAGTTCAGATGAGTATAAGTCTCTACCCAAAAGCTTCTATATAGCTCAGTTTATAGGAGCTATAGTTTTAGTCACATTGGGTATATTCCCATCATTAGGCATAGCTATATCAAACCCTATCTTGATATCATTAGGGTTTGAGCCTACAGTTTATAGAACTCTATTTGAGCTAAACTCTAGTTTTGCTTCATTCAATGGTGGTATGATTATGTTGGTATTTGTAGTTGTATTTATCACACTCTTAATCATAGTCTCATCCATAAAAAACAGAGCTGTCAAATCTAGAGATAGACTCGATATCAGCTACTGTGGAGAGGTACCAAAAGAGGAGAACAACCTACACTACGGTTATGGTATAGGGGAGGAGTTGGGAAGGATTGGCTTTATTAGAGCCATTCTATCCAACAGTGTAGCTCCATACTGGGAACAGCTAGTTACTATCACTAGAGATAGTTCAGTTCTACTCAAAAAGGTTTATAGCTTAACAGTACAAAATATAGGGCTACTGATTGTAATCTTCTTTACCATACTGCTTTTTATAGGAGTTAGATAATGTTATTAGATGTAATATATATGCTTGTTTTGGCTTACTCTTTTGGTTTTTTATACTATGGACTCTACAGAAATATCACTGCTAGAGTACATGGCAGATTTGGTCCATCTATAGCTCAATCATTCTTCGATAGTATCAAGCTCTTTCTCAAAGAGAACTCTACTAGCTTTGGATGGATGTTCTATGCAGGGATTATCATTATGGCCACAGGCTCAGTGATGACAGTGCTATTTATTCCATATCTCAACAGCTCAGACTATTTGATTGGATTTAGCCCGTATGGTAATCTAATCGTAGTTCTATATCTAATGGTTTTAGGACCTCTAGGCAATGCGATGGGAATAGGAAGTAACGGCAATCCATTTGGAGTGATGGGCATCACTAGAGGGCTTACTAGACTTATAGGACTAGAGCTACCTTTCTATATCGCCTCTATAGGGATTATGATATCTAGTCAGACAGCTGATATTGGTACCATCATGGCTAGTCAGAGTGAGACATATAACATAGTCTCTCACCCACTACTATTTATAGGAGCCTTTATCTCATTTTTGGGCTTTATGGGCAAGTCTCCATTTGATGTAGTAGGAGCTCCTCAAGAGGTCTATAGTGGACCAGCTACTGAGTTTAGTGGCAAATTCTTTGGATTGGCCCTTTCACAAAGTGCCATAGCCTCATTTGCAAAGCTACTCCTGATGGTCAACCTATTTTTGGGAGGTGCAGATACCTTGGTGGAGCTAGTCGCCAAGACATTTGTACTCTTTTTGGTAGCTGTATTTGTGGGTAATGTATATGCACGATTTACTACAGCTCAGAGTGTAGAGTTCTTGATTAGAGTGCCAAGTGTCATCGCTTTGGTAGGGTTGTTTTTTATATAATGAAGTCTCTAAAGTGAAGATGTATAATTTAGAGATTCATATAAATTTGATTTAGAATAGGAATAGAAATGCAAGAGGGATTTATAGACTATCAAAAGGTCTTGAACAATGAAGAGCACGCTATCAAGAGTACTCAAAGTGTCATAGAGAAAGCCATAGATTGGTTTCGCTCCAAGAGTATGTTTGTACTAGCGTATGGTACTGGATGTGGAGCTATAGAGATGCCACCTACCTTTACTAGTAGATACGATATAGAGAGATTGGGAGTAGTAGGTGTAGCCACTCCACGTCAAGCTGATATACTGATAGTCTCAGGATACTGCTCATACAAAACACTCAAACGAGTGATACGAAGCTATGAGCAGATGAGTGAGCCAAAGTATGTCATAGCATTGGGGAGTTGCACTATCAATGGTGGAATGTATTGGGATAGCTACAACACCATCAAAAGGCTAGAGGACTACATCCCTGTAGATATGTATGTAAATGGCTGTATGCCTAGACCAGAGGCTCTCATAGAGGGGTTTGTGAAGCTCCAAGCCAATATAAAAGATGCCAAAAAAGAGGCAGGATATATCAAATATAGAGATGATACTGAGTTCTATAAAGAGAATCAAAAGAGGATATTTGGAGATAAGATAGCACCCTCTTATGAAGCCAATTTTGCAGGGATGAACCAATGATAGAGAATCTAAAAAAGCTATACGAGATAGAGGAGAAGGGAGCTAGACTGTTCAAGATAGCTATAGCCAAAGAGGAGCTTTTGACTACACTATCCTCCATCAGTGCTACTACCAACTTCATTACACTTTCACAGATAAGCTGTGCAGACTGGATAGAGGATGAGATATTTACTCTAAACTACATCTTGACTACTGAGAATAGAGATAAAAACTTGATGATAGAGCTACATATCCCTAGAGATGAGAGTAGCCTACCTACACTAATGCATCTATTTCCACAAGCAGAGGTGATGGAGAGAGATCTACATGAGATGTATGGTATAGAGTTTGTGGGTAACCCTACACTATACGATTTTGCTCTTGAGGATTGGAATGATATACCACCTATGAGGAGAGAGTTTGATACTCTAGCTTATGTCAATGAGAAGTTTGATTTTAGA
>Ga0256826_1002405_pt1 | contig 11434 bp, 11 predicted proteins | sample CV79metaG_FD_185975 | JGI IMG/M metagenome (GOLD analysis project Ga0256826, IMG submission 185975) | Hydrothermal vent microbial communities from East Pacific Rise, Pacific Ocean - CV79 | ecosystem: Environmental > Aquatic > Marine > Hydrothermal vents | place: Pacific Ocean: East Pacific Rise... | reverse complement strand
AGTACCTTTTACACTTTTAATTTGTCTTGAAATATCTTTTAAGTTAGCCATTGCTATTCCTTAGTTTGCTTTAAAAATAGTTTTAAACTCTTCTATTGCGCTTTCTAAAGATGCTTGAAGCTCATCGTCAACTTTATTTTTAGCTTTAATACCATCTAAAATTGAAGAATGTTTACTTTCCATAAATGCATGGAATTCATTTTCAAATTTAACAATATCACCAACTTCAATATCATCAAGTAATCCATTAACACCAGCATATAAAATAGTAACTTGTTTTTCCATAACTAATGGAGCAGATACACCTTGTTTAAGAAGTTCAACCATTCTTTGACCTCTTTCTAATTGAGCTCTAGTTGAAGCATCTAAATCAGAAGCAAATTGTGCAAATGATTCTAATTCTCTATACTGTGCAAGATCAAGTTTAAGTGTTCCAGCAACTTGCTTAGTAGCTTTAACTTGTGCAGCTCCACCAACTCTAGATACTGATAAACCAACATTAATAGCAGGTCTAATTCCAGAGTTAAATAAATCAGTTTCTAAGAAAATTTGACCATCTGTAATTGAAATAACATTTGTTGGAATATATGCCGCAACATCACCAGCTTGTGTTTCAATAATTGGTAATGCAGTCATTGAACCACCACCATTTTCATCAGATAACTTTGCAGCTCTTTCTAATAATCTTGAGTGTAAGTAAAAAACATCACCTGGGTATGCTTCTCGACCTGGAGGACGTCTAAGTAATAAAGACATTTCTCTGTATGCAACAGCATGTTTAGATAAATCATCATATACAATTAATGCATGTTGACCGTTATCTCTATAGTACTCAGCAATTGTAACACCAGTATATGGAGCTAAAAATTGTAAAGCAGAAGATTCAGATGCACTTGCAATAACGATAGTTGTATATTCCATTGCACCAGCAGCTTCTAAAGTATTAACAATATTAGCAACAGTTGATGCTTTTTGACCAATTGCAACATAAACACATTTTACATCTTGATCTTTTTGATTAATAATTGCATCAATAGCAACTGATGTTTTACCAGTTTGTCTATCACCAATAATAAGCTCTCTTTGACCTCTACCAATTGGTACAAGTGCATCAATAGCTTTAATTCCTGTTGATAATGGTTCATGAACTGATTTTCTAGCCATAATACCAGGTGCTTTTTCTTCAACTAGTTTTCTCTCAACAGCTTCAATTTCACCTTTACCATCAACTGGCTCACCTAATGCATTTACTACTCTACCTAAAGAAGCAGGACCTACTGGAACTTCCAATAACTCACCAAGTCTTTTACAAGAAGTACCTTCTCTTAAACCTTCACTAGAACCTAAGATTACAACACCAACTGAACTTTCTTCTAAGTTAGATGTTAAACCTCTTGCTCCATTTTCAAATTCTACTATTTCACCAGCCATAACATTGTTAAGCCCGTGAACCTTTGCAATACCATCTGCGAAAGATATAATCTTCCCTGTTTCATTGATATCAACATTTAATTCAAAATTATCAATTCTTTCTTTGATTATTGAACTGATTTCATCTGCTTGAATTTTTGTACTCATTCAAATTCTCCTTTTATAAATTAAGACTATTGTCTTTTCTAAACTGCTTTTAATATATGTTCAATCATTTGAGATTTGAAAATGTTTTTTGCAAAACTAATTTCAACTCCTAGATCTTCTATATTAACTTTTATTCCATCATAATCACATACATCATTAACTAGTGTTAAATCACAATTAAATTTCTTTGCAAAATCAGCTTGTAATTTTGCAACATAATCTTCATTTAACTTTTCATTCGAGTATATAACACCAGTATAAGTATTAGTTAAAATAGATACTTCTTTATCTAATTCAGCTGATATTATTGGAATAATATTTAATCTTTTATTATCGCTTAATAGTTTTACTAAATTAGTAACACTATTATTTGCATTTTCAACAAAAGAATTAATTAAATTTACTTTTTCATTTGCTTTAATATCTATAGATGAAATAATGTCGTTAAATTTTTCATCTGCATATGCAGTTGAAATTAATTTAAGTTCATTATTTATTTGTGATATTTTAGAAACATCACTATCCATAAGTAAAGCTTTAACATATTTTTTAGCTACTAAAATACTCATTACGCAACCTTTTTAAGTATAATATTTACTAAATCATCTTGTTTAATTGAAATATTATCATCACTTAACAGTTCTTCTAATACTTCTGCAACAATTTGTTTCTTCATTTTTCTAGTTTCAAGTACTAATTTATCATCGTAAGAACTAGTGATTATTGAAATTTCATTATCAAATGTATCACTTATTTTACTTTTAATAGCGTTAATATCTGCATTTGCATCATTAACTAATTCGTTAGCAATTTTTTTAGAATTTTCTAACTCATCTTTAGCATCTTGTACTTTTTTCTTAGACTCTTCTAGTGTACTTTGAACTTTATCTAATTCAGCTTGAATTCCTTTTGTTCTGTCACTAAAAAATGTCTTCAATTTGTCTGCTAATATATAATATACTATTGCAGCAAATATAACAAAGTTCACAGTTCTTTGTATAATATCAGTTTCTACATTATGTTCATTTGCAAATAATGCTAATGGACTTAATGCTAAAATTATAAATAACATTTTCTTCATATTCATCGCCTACCTATATCGAACTTATCTTAGTATTTAATTGCTCTTTGTATACAGGCAATTCATTTACTAAAGATAACTTTAAAGAACCAGCTTCTGCATTTAATTCTTCAGAAAAAGCAATATATTTTGCTTCTAATTGTGATTTAAATTCAGTAACTTTTTGAGTTCCTAAAGTTTTTGCTTCATCATAAGCACTTTGACGGATTGAAGAAGCTTCTTTTTTTGCATTAGCTATAATTTTTGATGCTTCATTATACATATCATCCACATTTGCAGCATTATTTTTTGCAAGTTCTAAATCTTTTTTAATTGATTCAGTTCTTTCATCCATATGCTTTAAAAGTGGAGTATAAAGGCAAGAATTTAATCTTGCAAGTACAATCAAAAATACAACAGCTGAGCTAAGTAGCAATATTGGACTTATGTCTAACATTTAATTCTCCATATTAATTTTTACAGTTTAGAAATCTAGGCATAAAAACGCCTAGACAAACTTGTGCTGATTATATCTAAAAATATTTTTAATGTAGATTAAGTATATACATATTATGAGAAGTATTTTAATATTTTTTCAATATCATCTTGAGATTTTATTGATATATTAAAACTTTTGTCAGTAATTTTAACTTTTAAGTTATTTTCTTTTAATTTATTTGCTATATTATTAAGATTATTAAAATCTAAATTATTATTGTTTGTTTTCTTTTCTTCTTTAGTTACAGTATTATCTGATTGCATATCTTTAATTAATTTTTCAGTTTCTCTTACACTTAGTTTTTGACCAATAATTGTATCTATAACCTTTTTTTGCAATTCTTCATCTAAAGAAACAATAACTTTTGCATGACCCAGCGTTATTTTATCACTTGATATCATTTGTTGTGCATATACACTAAGATTTAATAATCTTAATACATTTGTAATTGATGATCTACTTTTATGAACCATATTTGCTAATTCATCATGTGTCATTGAATGTTCGTTTATCAATGAAGCATACGAATATGCTATTTCAAGTATATTTAAATCATCTCTTTGAATATTTTCTATTAAAGCATACTCTCTTAATTGAGAATCTTTTATATCTAAAATTATTGCTTTTATTTTTGTAAAGTTAGCAAGTTTTGAAGCTCTTAATCTTCTCTCTCCTGCTATTAGTATATAATCATTTTCAATTTTAGTAACAACTATTGGTTGTAGTAATCCATGAGATACTATTGATTTTGATAAATCTTCAAGTTTTTCTTGATTGAAAATTTTTCTTGGTTGATATGGATTTGTTTTAATTGATGAAATTTCTAATTCATTTTCATTTTCATTGATACCTAAATTATCATCATATGCAGATTCAATTTCTCCTAAAAGTTCACCTAATCCTCTTCCTAGTGCCATATTAAGTACCTCCTTATTTTAGTATTGAATCAGCTAAATTATTATAGGCTTTTGTACCTATAGCATTTGCATCATATAACATAATTGGTTTACCAAAACTTGGACTTTCTGCAAGCTTTACATTTCTTGGTATTACTACATAATTAGAATTACTAGTTCTAAATAATTTTGATTCAAAATGTTTAGCAAGATCAGCAAATACTTGCTTTGCTAAGTTATTTTGTCCACTATACATTGTTGGTAAGAAACCTTTTATTTCAAGTGTTCGATTTATTGTTTGTTTTACTAATTTAATAGTATTTAACAATTGTGCCAATCCTTCAAGTGCAAAAAATTCACATTGAATTGGGATGATAACTGAGTTAGCAGCACTAAGTGTATTAATTGTAATTGGACCAAGCGCTGGTGGGGAATCAATCAATATATAATCATACTCATTTTTAATTGTATCAATACTTCTTTTTAATACTAATTCTCTATCTTCTTTATTTTTGTAAAACTCTTTTTCAATTCCTACAAGTCCTATATTAGAAGGTGCTATTTTAAGATTTTCAATATCAGTACTTAGTATAATTTCTTCTAAACTTTTTGTACCAAGCATTACATGATAAATATTGTATTCATAAGTATCTCTATGATAACCTAATGAAGTTGTTGCATTAGCTTGAGGGTCAGCATCAATTAATAATACTTTTTTACCCTTTAATGCCAATGCTGCACTTAAATTAACAGCTGTTGTTGTTTTTCCAACCCCACCTTTTTGATTTGCTATTGCTATTATTTCTGTCATCTTAAGCTATATACCTTTTTATTATTTATGTTTAAAGAACCATCATCATTTAAGACTGCTTGTTCTAATGATATTTTTTCATTATTTATATTAGTAAAAAATAATTTATTACTGTGAAATTCTAACTTATATTTACTAAATATTTGCTTCCATGTTGGATAATTTTCAAGCTTATTAAAATATTTTTTTAATAATTCTTCTTTATTTATATTTATATCTAAATATCCATCAAATGATTTAGTTTTAATAAAATTTATTCCAATACCACATATTAATTTGTCACCGACTTTATTTGTAATTAATCCACCGATTTTATTTTTATTAATATAAAAATCATTTGGCCATTTTAAAATAACTTTTGAACCTTCATTTCTAAATATTTCTTTTAATATATATGCAAAATATATTGAACATGATTGTAATAATAAATCTTTTGGTAAATCATTAATTGGAATAACGAAAGAAAAAAATAAATTACCATTTATCCCTTCCCATAGGTTATTTTGGCTACCTAAACCATTTTCTTGCAGATAAGTATAAAAGCAAATATTATTTGTATTCTTATTATATTTTATATATTCTTTTATATATAGTTGTGTAGAATTTATTTTTTTTAAATAGACTAATTTCATAGTTTTATTATATCAGGTTTTATAAGTATTTAATATTTAATGATGTAGTATTATAAAAATAACTTATATAAAGAGTCCAGTATGAATAATATTATTTCAAAAATAAACTTAAAAAATAAACTTTTGTTGCTTTTAATAATTCCAATAATTTCATTATTATTTTATATTTCAAATAACACATACGAATCATTTAAAAAAGAACAAAATATGATTCAGTTATCAAAGCTTGTTAATTTAACAAGTAAAATTGGTATCTTAACAAATGCAATATCCAAAGAAAGATTTTATACATCTACTTATGTTGATAGCAAAGGTGAAAAATATTCTTCTGAAACTTTTACACAAAGAACATTGGTAAATGGTTTATTTTCTAAAACTAAAATATTCATAGATAAATTAGAAGTTGATAATAATATAAAAAATAATTTATTAAATAAATTACTCGAAGTTAAAAAATCATTCTTTGATGTTAGAAAAGGTATTAGAAAGGATAATTTAGAGCAGTTAAAAACTACTAATATATTAAATTTTTATTCAAGAACAAACGATTCTTTATTGGAATTAATATTATACATATCAAAATTTTCTAATAATGCACAAATAAAATCTAAAATAATAAACTTTTTCAATATTCTTTCTAGTTCAAATAACCAAAAACTCGCAGTTGATTATGGTATTCATATAATTGCGGAACTTGACAACATTACAGATGAAGATGATAATTTGATTAAAATAAGATATGCCCAACTAAAATTAAAATCTATACTAGACTTTGAAAATTTACAATTAAATGTATTTCTTAAATTAGCTTCATCTGATGTACTTAATAATTATAATTCTAAAATAAAAAATATTAAATTATCTGATTACAAAGAATATTTAAGGTCATTATCGGATGATGAAGATCTTGATTTATATGAAGGTGAAGGTAAAGTATTTAAAAAGTTAAGTCTTTCTAAAACAATCTTTACTGCTAACAATGTTAAATTTGTTTCCAAAAATCTTACTAATAATATTTTAACTATTTTAAATGATGCAAAAATATACTTTTATCTAAATTTATTTTTTGCATTATTAATTTTTATATCTAATTTTATTCTAGCAATCTATATTACAAATAATATTATTACAAGTTTAAAATTACTTGAAAATAACTTACATGAATTTTTTGAATACCTAGCAAATCACTCGCATAAAGTTAATTTACATAATCCTAAGGGAAATGATGAATTTTCAAATTTAATTACTGCTATTAATAATGAAGTAATTAAAGCAAAGGATATTACATCAAAAGATCAAATTGTACTTGAAGATATAGATAATATAATCAAAAGAGTACACAATGGTTTCTTTTGTTATACAGTTAATTCAACAGCAGGTAGTAAAGATGTAGAACAATTAAAAAACAATATTAATATGATGATAAGTGCAACTAAAAATAAACTAGAAACATTAAAATTAATTCTGGATGCTTATGGCCAGTACAAATATGATTTTAAATTACCAGAAGACAAACTAATAGGTATGGCAGGAGATATTGGAACATTAAGTACTTCATTACTTGCATTGGGTGAAGACATTTCAATGTTTATGGCTACATTCTCAAATGTTACTGACAAACTAAATAGTAATACTATTACTTTGCTAAATACATCAAAACTTTTATCACAATCATCAAACCATCAAGCAGCATCTTTGGAAGAAACAGCTGCATCTGTTGATGAAATAACTAGTATCATCCAATCAAATACTACCAATATTTTAAATATGTCTGCAATTTCAGATAAACTTCAACAAACAGCAAGTCAAGGTGAAATTTTAGCAAATGATACTAAAGTGTCTATGGAAGAGATTAATGATAAAGTATTGCAAATTAATGAAGCTATTACAATTATTGATCAAATCTCATTTCAAACAAATATTTTATCACTAAATGCAGCTGTTGAGGCAGCAACTGCTGGAGAAGCTGGAAAAGGATTTGCAGTAGTAGCGCAAGAGGTTCGAAACTTAGCAAATAGAAGTGCTGATGCAGCTAATCAAATAAAAACATTAGTTAATGATGCAACTGCTAAAACAGATGAAGGTAAAAATATTACTAATGATATGCTCAAAGGTTATTCAAATTTAAAAGAAAAAATAATTACAACAAAAGATATTATTGACAGTGTAACAGAAGCATCAAACGATCAGCAAAATAGAATTATTTCAATAAATGAGGCAATTGGACAAATTGACATAATGACTCAAAAGAATTCTTCAAGTACATTAGAATTAAATGATATTTCAGCAGAAGTTCAAAGACTATCTACAAATATTGAAGAAACAATAAAAAGAGCATCTTTTAATAAAGATTATAAAAAAATGACATGTGATGCCCAATTATCCTTAGAAATTTCTCAATACAAAAGAGATCATATTAATTTTAAAGCAACAAACTTTAATAGATTAAATGAATTTTCTTCATTTACAGTTGTAAATTCTAAAAATTGTAAATTAGGGAAATGGATAACTCAAAAAGAAAATGAAGGTGCTACATTTACAAAAAATAACAAATGGCAAGATTTAAAGTTTGCACATGATAAAGTTCATAATAATGTGCAATCATATATAACTATAAATGCAAATTCAAATGACTATAAAAGACTTGCAAAAGATGCACTTGATATAGAGCAAGATACAGTAAATGTATTTGAAAAATTAAATAATATTTTAAGTGATAATTGCAATTAAATATTAAGAAATTAAATTAAGACTAAATTTATCTTATTTAACTAAAATACTCTTACTAAAACAAAAAAAGGATATTAAATGGCAACAGTAACATTTAAACAAGATACAGTATGTAATCTTTCAGGAAACGAAATCAATGTAGGTGATGCAGCACCAGTAGTAACAGTAGTAAACTGTAACCCAATGCTTCAAAATGAAACAGTTGGTGGAGCTCAAGATAACGTTCAACTAGTTGTAGTTGTACCTTCATTAGATACACCAGTATGTGATGCTGAAACTAGAAAATTCAATACTGAAGCAGCAGCTTTAGCAGGTGTTACAGTTACAACTGTTTCTATGGATTTACCATTCGCAGCAGCAAAATTTTGTTCAACAGCTGGTATTGAAAACTTAAAAGTTTGTTCTGATTTCAGAAACAAAGATTTCTCTAACGCATATGGTATGTTATTAGCAGATGGTCCTTTAGCTGGTGTAACTGCTAGATGTATCTTCGTTATAAACAAAGATGGTAACGTTTGTTATAAAGAATTAGTTTCTGAAATAACTGCAGAGCCAGATTATGCAGCAGCTATCGAAGCAGCTAAATCAGTAGCATAATAATATTAACTTTCATTAGTTAAACAAAAAAAGGGATTAAGTATAACTTAATCCCTTTTTTAATGCCTTATTTAAATATATTTGATATAATCACGATATGAAATTAACTAACAATACAGAACTTCTTGTAAATAAAAATATTGCAGGAGTTATACTAAAACCAAATGCAAAACATTTAAAAGAAACTTACTTAGATATAAAGCAAATATTCAATAAATATGACATTGAAATCTTATTGGAAAAAAATTCAGCAAATATGATTGAGCAAAAAGATGGTGTAAGCTTTGATGACTTATGCAAAAAAAGTGATTTTCTAGTTACTATTGGTGGAGATGGTACATTAATCTCTGTATCAAGAAGATCTTATCATTATAATAAAGCAGTTCTAGGTATAAATCTTGGAACATTAGGTTTCCTTACTACAATACTTCCTAATGAATTAGATGTTTTTTTAAATGATTTTACAAATGATAATTATAAAATAGATAAAAGAATGATGATTAAAGCAAATATTGGACTTAATGAATCAGTATTATTTAATGATATTGTAATACGTGGAAAATCTGTTGCGCATATGATAAATTTAGATGGATATATTGATGGTAAAAAATTTAATTCATATTATGGCGACGGATTAGTTATATCAACACCAACAGGTTCTACTGCATATAATTTAAGTGCTGGAGGTCCAGTTGTTTATCCATTGACTGAGGCTTTTATTGTTACACCAATTTGTGCTCACTCTTTAACACAACGTCCATTAGTATTGCCAGCACATTTTGAGTTAGAAATATTAACACCAGATAAACAAGGAGCAGTTGTAATAATTGATGGGCAAGATATGTATGAATTAAAACAAAATCAATCTATTAAAATTGCAATTGCATCTAATAGTGCAAATTTAATTAGAACTAAAAGTAGAGATTATTTTAAAGTTTTAGACGAAAAACTAAATTGGGGAAATTAATTGATAACTAGATATTACCTTGAAGATTATTTATCATTTCAAAATGTAAATATAGAGTTTAAAAAAGGACTTGTAATTTTTTCTGGACCTAGTGGTGCTGGAAAATCTATTTTTATGAATTCATTATTAAATTTATTTGGAAAAGCTCAAACAAATTGTAAACTTAGTGAAATAAATATAGAAAATATTGATATTCTAAATGAACTATATAATATTCAAAAAGATGATGATATTACTATCAAGCAAATTACAAATTCAAAAACAAGATATTTTTTAAATAATCAATCAATTGCTAAAAAACAATTAGAAGAATTTTCAAAATATTTTTTTAAACATTTACATTTAAAAGATACTAGTGATTTTGATTCAAAAAATATATTAGAATTTTTAGATTTCTTATCTATTAAAAAAAATAAAGAATACAAATCTATACTAAGTGAATTTACAGATTCATTTAATACTCTAAAATCTTATAAAGAAAAATTATCAAAAATAATTGAAGATGAAAAAAATATTGAAGATTTAAAAGAACTAACAATTATCCAAATAAAAAAAATAGAAGATATTAATCCAATGGATGGAGAATATGAAGATTTAAAAGATATCAAAACGATGATGAGTAAAAAAGAAAAAATTGAAGAATCTATTACACATGCAAAATCATTTTTAGATAATACACATCATATTTCAAAGGCACTTGAAATACTAGATATTGATTCTTCTTTTTTTGATGATAGTATCAATGAAGTAAATGGACACTTTGATAATTTTTATGATAAGTTATTGAATTTTGATGATATGGATATTGAACAAACTCTTGATAGAATTGAAAATCTTTCATGGCTTATTAAAAAATATGGAAGTATTAATGAAGCTATAGAATTTAAAAATGAAAAAAAACTTCAACTTAATGACTATGATAATATTACCTTTGAAAAAGAACTATTAACTAAAAAAATAAATGAACTTGAAGAAAAAATATTAAAAGATTCAATAACAATAAGTACTTATAGAAAAGATAGTTTAGAGATTTTAAAAATTGATATAAATAGTTTCTTAGAATATTTATATTTAGATAATTTATCAATAAATATAAAAACAAAACAACTTGATATTACAGGAATAGATAAAGTAGAATTTTTACTAAATGATATTAGTCTTGATAAAATTAGTTCTGGTGAATTTAATAGACTAAGACTTGCACTATTAACAGCTAGAAGCAAGTATGAAATTGATTCTAAAGGGATATTATTTTTAGATGAAATAGATGCAAATTTAAGTGGTAAAGAGAGTGCTTCAATTGCAAAAGTCTTAAAAATATTAAGTAAGAATTATCAAATATTTGCTATTTCTCATCAACCACAACTAAGTGCTACAGCTGATCAGCATTTTTTAATTTATAAAAATGATGAAAAATCATATATTAAAGAACTTAATGAAAGTGATAAGGTTAATGAGATATCACGTATGATAAGTGGTGAAGATATAACAAATGAAGCAAAAGAATTTGCAAAGAAATTATTAAAGGATAAAATTTGAGAATATTAAGTGGAATACAACCTAGTGGTACTATTCATATAGGAAACTATTTTGGGATGATTAAAAAGATGATAGAAAGTCAAAATGATGGTGAACTTTTCGCTTTTATTGCTTCTTATCATGCA
>Ga0256826_1002404_pt1 | contig 11441 bp, 10 predicted proteins | sample CV79metaG_FD_185975 | JGI IMG/M metagenome (GOLD analysis project Ga0256826, IMG submission 185975) | Hydrothermal vent microbial communities from East Pacific Rise, Pacific Ocean - CV79 | ecosystem: Environmental > Aquatic > Marine > Hydrothermal vents | place: Pacific Ocean: East Pacific Rise... | reverse complement strand
AAGTACTATTGGGAGTACATTAGGAATGATAAACAGTGGAATCATTCGCACATTTTTAAAGATAAAGAACATAATGATAGACACGACAGAGATCGCTAATATAATAGACTGTAAAAGTGTATCTGTGACATCATTTTGCATGTGAGCAAACATCTGAGTTTGTCCATAAACCTTTGCCCCGTACTTTGTCTCTTTCCACCAATCTTCACACCACTGAATCATCTTAATGTCTAAAGAGGTGTTAACAACATTAAGTGAAACGGTAAGGCGTAAGAGACGCTCGTCAATGTCCATCTTGTCATTTATTTCCATTCCCTGAGGTAAAGAGAGTGAATATAAAAGAAGGTATTGTGCAATATGATTTTTTGACTCAGGAACTTCTTTTTTTCCATCCATAACTTCTGAAAACTTCTTAACCACGTCAACTAAAGAAGTTGTATGTCTTACCGCTGGATATTTTTCTTTAAAGGCATCGGAAAACTCAATAACCTTGTTCATAAATTCAGGTTCTTTGATACCGTCTCTTTCTTGTGAGTCGATAACAATTTCATACGACATAGGACCTGAGATTTTTGTTTCAATAAAGTTAACTGTCTGTCTAAAGCCAACATCTTCTCTAAAGTAACGTACCGTATTAGAATCAACTTTAACGTAAGCCAAACCAAGCCCCATACCACCAAAGACAATGATTGAAGCGATAATGATTTTAATGTCATGTCTAATAATAAATTTTGCATATTTTTTAGAAAAATGATTGTCTTGGTCTTCTGCTTTAAGCATCTCACTTTCTCTAATCTTAGGATTAATAATGGCTAACATTGCCGGGACAAACACAATGGTTAAGACAAAGGCTAACAGAGCAGCATTGGCAGTAGCAATACCGAGTGTTTTGATAGGAATAATTTCTGAAATACCTAAGGATGCAAAACCAACCGCAGTAGTAAGAGAGGTTAAAAAGATGGGTAAGAAGTTTTTCTCTACGGTGTAATGAATCGCTTCATGATTATCTAAGCCCTTACGTCTTCCTATTAGATAAATCCAAAAGAGGTGCATGGCGTCAGCAATACCAATTGCCATAACAAATATAGGCATGTTTGCCGTGAAGTTATTAAGTTTATAGCCTAACATGACTTGAATGGAAAGTACAATTAAAAAGGTAAACACAACAATGGAGATGCTTAAAAACATTCCTGATGCACGTTTAAAGATAAAAAATAATAAGACCATAATTAGTACGATTACGATAGGGGTAAAAGTTGTTGCATCATGAATACCAAGCGTTACAAAGGCAGTATTTAAAATAGGTCCACCTGCGAGGTAAAACTTATAACCACTTCGTTCGCTCTCTTCTTTTACATAGGCCACAACCGCGTCATTAATAGCTCTGATTTCAGTTACATCTTCGCCTACGCGTTGAGAAATACGTCCTGTAATTATGGTTGTTTTACCATCACTACTAATGATTTTATTAACAAGCATATCTTCAGTAATGGCGATAGCTGCTTTTTCTTTTAGCTCTTGTGGAGTAAGGGCGCTAATGTCTTCAATAAAGTCTTCTACTAATATTTCATCTGGGTCAATTTTACTGGCATGAACATACTGGTAGTTGGTAAGAGAATCTACTCTAACGATATTTTTTGTTTTCCACAGTTTATCGGTCAGTCGATCAATGGTTTCAAGTGCTTTTTTGTTCATAACCCCATTAGGGTCTTCAAAACTAATGATAACAGAGTCATCATTTCCAAAAGTAGCACGGAAATAGTCATTGTCTACAATAGCCGTAGAGTCATCTGCGAACCAGATTTTAAATGAACCATTAAAAGCAAGGTCTTTGAGTTGAATACTTAAGGCAATGGTTAAAAGGGGGATAAGAATCGCTATTGCCCAGCGAAACTTAATGGTTAGGTTAATAAATTGAGTTAGTTTTGTCATTAAAAGTAATATCCTGCATTCACACTAATTCTTTGGTGTTTTCCCATTCTTGCAAAAGCAGTTTCTTCTGTTGGTGAAGGGTCAATAAATCTATAATCGAGTTTGAGTTTAAAGGTGTCAGCAATGCGAGCCTCATACTCAACATAATAAACCTCTTCATTATACTCTAAATCAAAAATAGCTCCGGTAACGATACTTGCATCATTTCCTTCATTAAAGTTATATCTAAGACCTACAAAGAGGTCATTTTGAAATACTTCGAAGAGGTCAATGTCATCACGCTTTCCACTTTCTAAGGTGTCATAACGGTAGTACTCAGCAATTAAACCAAGGTCTGCCTCACCATAAAATTGTGTTAAGGTATGTTCTACCCCAAGACCAAGGTGGTAATAATCTCCAACTTCTTTGGTGTCGGCTAGTCCCGTAGTAAGATTGATGGCATTCTTATCTAAAACAGCACCATCTTTAACATCTGCATAAACACCTTCGAGTTTAAATAGGGTTGAACCTACCACGAGCGTATTAAAGGTCATAAACTTGTTAACTAAGTAGGCATTTTCAGTAACTGTTGTACTTGCATCAACTGTGTAGTAACGTTGAGAGTCATAACCGTTTTCAAACATTACGGCATAATCAAGAGTATATTCGCTGTCTGTTGAACCTGCCCATTTTAGGTAGATACTTGGACGTGTGTTTGACTCTTGTGTACGTAAACTATCATTATAAGGAAGATCTACTTCACCAAAAGGGTAGTACACATAAGGAAAAGCAGAAAGTTTTCTATCTTCTTCATAAAATTTTACAATGGCAGAAAGTTCGCCTGTTTCAGTGTAGTGCGTGTATGTTGCATTCCATGCTCCAAGTTTGTCAGTTTCAAATGGGTCAGAACGAAGGTCTTGGTTATTGAAAGTATCTGTAATGTTTCTAACTTCTAGTGCACCCCAAAAACGAATGTTCTTACCAAACATAATCTGGTCATTTTCAAAGTCATAGGTTCCATAAAGTTCATCCATTCTTACAAAAGATCTATCATTTTGTTCAGATGTCCCTTTAGTGTCAGCTGAATCTCCTTGTACATGAATCTTTGCATAAGCAGAAAAGTCATCTTTTTTAAAGTCAAGTTCAAAATCAGCCGTAGCTGTTAAGTTGGCCTTATGCTTGTTATTAGGTCGGGTAGGGTAAGACTGTCCAATTAAGTTAACATGCCCTTGCATACCTATTTCACTCTCATATAAATAGTACTGAATCTTAAGTTTGGTAGGAATATCTTCATACCCGTAGTACTCGGCATCTTCATCAGTAGAAACAAAGGCTTCACTCTCTTTAAGTTCAAAACCTGTGGCACTTTTAGCACTGTCCTTTTTAACAGAAGCAGATAAAGCCTTAGCGTTAGTTGCCTCTGTTTTTGAAAATGGGTGTTTGTCAGTAGATGTTAAAACAGAAGGTTCTGTAAGCTCTTTCTTCTTTTCAATAGCAAAGCGAGATTTTTTTGTTGTTACAATAAGTGAATGACGAAACTTCTTCTTTAATCTTTTTGCTTCAGTTTTTGCTTCTTCAAAGGTTTCAAAACAACCACAACGAATGGCTTTAATATTACCAAATGAGAAACGTTTACACTCCTTAGGATAAGCAACAGAGTTAATATAGTGTTCATTCTTTTGAAGGTAAGAAGCAAGCTGGACAGAATAACAGGTCTCTTTTTGCGCTGCTATCAACAACGAAGAAGAGATAAGTGAGAGTAATGTAAGGCGTTTAATCATTTTTTGAGGACTCTTTTATGGAAACTTTTTTCTCTAAGTCCCGTTTGAATTTTTTCATTTTTCCACTCTAGGGTAGTGCTCTTATCATTTTGGTGGTTGACCATGCTCATTTGACCTATTCTCCACATCCCTGAAATTTTGTTGTATTTTTCAAAGGTTGCTGTTTTAAGAAGCTCACCTGTACGGTCATAATATTCAACTTTTTGAGTAAGAAAAGTTTTAGTATCTGTCCATGAAACTTGTTTGGTGTACCCTGAGTTTTCTGTTACAGGAACTCTTGACCCCATGTAGACTTTTTTTCCATTTAAAGTAACAATTTTGGCATCACCTGAATAAGAGTACTTGTCTGCGTCAAAAGAACTTAAATCTTCATACGAAAACTCTGAGCCCATAAAAGCACCTGACTTATTTTTTGAAGCAATTCGCTTTACACGTTTTAGTGCAGGTAAATACAACCATTGATCATCATTTTTCTTAATGTGTGAGTACGATAAAAACTTTGTACCTTTAACATCAGCAGGTGAAATAAACTCCATTAAAGATTTGTCTCCACCTTCTTTTTCAAAGACTAACATTTTCATGTTACGTTCGCGTTTTTGCCCATTAGCATTAACAAGGGTCATGGTCATATCAGATTTTGAATCTTTAAAGCCATGCATAACCGCATCATTTTTTTGTGCAACTTCTTGGTTGCTCATTGCAAATAGGCTTAAAGACATAATCATTAGAATTATAATATTTTTCATTGTTTTACCTCTAACATAAATTTAAGTAATAATAACAGTTACAGCGTTTAGCGGTACTTAAGTAAATGTAAAATCTTAGAACTAATGAATGAATGTAACCTTTTAAGGATAAAGCATTATAATAGTTGATAATTTATCTAGAATTAAGTAATATTATTTAACTAAAAAGGTTTTATATGGGTATGTTTGATGGAATAAAACGACAGTTACGTTCAGTTATTGAATGGGAGAGTCCTGGGGGAGATGAACTTTTTTACCGCTGGAGTGACAATGGGGATGAGATTAAGAATGCGTCTAAGCTGATTATTGGTCCAGGGCAAGGCTGTATTTTTGTTTATGAAGGTAAGGTTGTTGGGGTAATGGAAGAAGAGGGCATGGTTCAACTTGATACTGCCAATATTCCTTTTTTGACAACAATGACTAAGTTTATGCAAGCCTTTGAAAGTGAACATAAGGTGGGCTTGTACTTCTTTAAACGTACCCGTATTTTAGACCAAAAATGGGGAACACGTTCGTCTATTCGTTATGATGATCCTAAATATAAATTTCCTGTGGCATTAATGGCATTTGGTAATTACAGTTTTAAAATTGAAAATGCTAAAAACTTCTTTGTAAATGTTCTAGGGGGACAAGAAGTTTACCGTGTGAGTGACTTTAGAGAGATGATGGTCTCTAGAATCAACCAACCTATAGCAGACTTCTTAGCCACAGAAAAATACTCTTATGCACAAATAGATGCCCAACAAAATGAGATATCTGAAGCCTTAGGTATTAAACTTTCAGATGATTTTTTAAAGCTTGGTTTTTCTCTAACAGACTTTCGTATTGAAGGCACTGATTTTGATGAAGAAACACGTGAACGTATTAACAAAATTGCTGATATTACAGCAGATACCCATGGTGCAGATATTGCAGGTGTAAGTTATGCGCAACTGCAACGTTTAGAAGCAATGAAAGACGCAGCCAATAACCAAGTAGGTGCTGCTGGGCTTATGATGGGAATGGGTGTTGCAGGTGGGCTTGCAAGCGAGGTGGTTAGTCCTAAAGTACTTGAAAAAAGAAGTGTTAAACAAAGACTTGAAGAACTTAAAGAGTTGTATGATGCTGCGTTGATTTCAGAATCTGACTACGAGAGTAAAAAGACAGTGATTCTTGGCGACTTGTAAACACTGTTCAGCGCCCCTTCCCACTAAAAGCATTATCTGCGAATACTGTGGTGTTCGTAATGATATTGAACTAAAAAAGAAAAATGTAGGTGCTACCTTACCTAAGAGCAAACGTACTTGCCCGGACTGTATGGTCTTTTTACAAAGCATAGATGTGGGAAAAAACACGCGTTTTATTATAGAAAAATGTGAACGATGCTTTGGTCTATTTTTTGATAACCATGAGCTTGAAAGACTGCTTGAACAAAGTGTTTCTAAGTCTTATTTTATAGATCACCATAAACTGCACTCTTTACTGCAACATCCTCGTCATAAAGACAGTATTGTTTACCGTAAATGTCCGGAGTGTTCTAAAATTATGCAAAGACAAAATCATCTGGGACGCTCGGGTGTTATTACGGATGTGTGTAGAGAACATGGTATTTGGTTAGATGCAGGTGAACTTAAACAGATTCAAGAGTGGACGGCATTAGGTGGAAAACGAAATGCTCTTAAAGATGAGCTTGATGAGAAACATCGGCACACACGAGCAGTAAATAGAAAACGTTCTCGTCAGTCTTCAACCTATCATCATAAAACACGAGGGTCTAAACATTATTTTGATGATATTATAGACACGGTTTCGGACATTTTTTCCAGTGATGCTATCTGGTAGAAATACAAATAAAAATATCACAAAATATTGATATGTAGTATTTTATTTATTTATAATAGTTATTAAGCTTTTTGTATATAATCGAGAGCTATAATATGTGTAATGCGATATATTTTAATATTAATATTTTTATTTATCTCTGTGTTTGCAGAAGATAAAATTGTCTTACAACTCAAATGGGAACATCAATTTCAGTTTGCGGGTTATTATGCGGCTAAAGAGCAGGGGTACTATAAAGCAGCGGGGATAGAACTCGAAATTAGAGAGAAAAATCTAAAAAATCAAGTTGATGTTACGGACGAAGTGATTTCTAATGACAACTTTTACGGGATTGGCTCTAGCTCACTTCTTGCAGACATTGCTAACAACAAGCCTATCATTTTACTCTCTGCAATGTTTGAACACTCCCCCTTGGTTATTGTCTGTCGTAAAGATGCTGGAGTACGAAGTGTAAAAGACTTAGAAGGCAAGACTATTATGTTTGCTCAAGAAGAGGGCAGTTCTCTTCAACTCTCTAGTATGTTGAAAAATGAGGGTGTGAACTATACTGCAACCCCTTATAATTTTGAAGCTTTTTTAAAAGGTACTGGAGATGCCTTCTCCGGTTATTTAGGTAATGAACCTTATGAGTTAAAAAAACAAAATCTAGAGTACACCATTGTTGATCCTGCAAATTATGGGGTAGATTCGTATTCGGACTTTTTATTTACCTCTGTTAAAGAATATAAAAAACATCCTGCACGTGTGCAAAGCTTTGTAATGGCTTCTATTAAAGGTTGGCAGTACGCATTGGCACACCAAGATGAGGTAGCAGAACTTATTCATAAACAGTACAATTCTTCACGTAGTGTAGAAGCCTTGAAGTTTGAAGCAATGATGATTAAACGTCATGCAATTCACGATATTGAAAAAATAGGTCGTATTGAGTTAGACAAACTTTCGCACATGCTTTTAATGATGAAAGAAGCAAAACTCTTAAAAAACGATGTAGACATTACCAAACATATCTGTCCGCGCCAACTGTCTCAAATTGAACTGAATGAAGATGAACGTCGTTGGTTGTCTACGCATCCTGTTGTGACCTACTCAAGTGTTCACTGGCTTCCTATGGAAGTTTCAAGTTCACGAAAAGAGATTGTTGAACGTTACTTAAACCTCATTACTTTGAAGAGTGGTCTGCATTTCAAGTATGTGCAAAAAGAACCTTATTCTTATGCTTTTAAAGAGTTAGAAAGAGGGGTGCTTGACCTTTATGTTGGTACTCAAGAACAAGAAGGAACCTTAGCCTCAACTACTATTAGAAGTTTTCCTTTGGTTATTGTTACTCGAAATGATGAAGACTACATTGCTAGTACAGATACCTTAAATATTAAGACTATTGCCCTTGTTAAAGGCAGCTTTTCATCGCATTATATAGAAAAGAACTATCCTGAGATTAAAAAGATATATGTTAAAGATATTAAAGAAGGTTTAGAGCTTGTATCAAGTTCAGATGCCTTTGCTACGGTAGAGATTTTACCTTTAATTACTTTGCATATTAAAGCCCTTAACATGGCAAATGTAAAAATTTCTGGTGAGTTTCCTTATACCTACACGTTAAAAGCTATTGCAAGAGCAGACTCCAAAGCTTTGATTTCTATTTTAGATAAGTCAATTGCTGCAATTTCGATAGATGAACACAACATGATTAATGACAAATGGAAAACGGCTGAAATTGAAAAGCAAAGAGATTACACTTTACTATTAAGTGGAATTTTGATTGCGAGTCTATTAGTGAGTATTCTGATCTATTCAAACTGGCGTCTGCGTTCAGAAGTAGGTCGACGTGAAGCTTTACAGACAGAACTTAAGCGTATGTTTGATGTCGTAAATCAAAATGTATATCTTTCTATGACGGACAAAGAAGGAAACATTACCTATGTGAGTGATGCCTTTTGTCGTTTTACGGGTTACACAAGAGAGCAGCTTATTGGGCAGAACCATAGACTTCTGAAAAACCCAAAAACTCCCGAATCTTTTTACGAAAATATGTGGAACGTAATCTCTTCTGGAAAAGTCTACCGAGGTGAGATTGAAAACAGAACTCGTTCCGGTGAGATGTACTGGGTGGACGCGAGTATTACCCCTATTTATAGTGATGAAGGTGAAATCGAGACGTACATGGCAATACGTAAAGATATTACCTCAGAAAAGCGTGTAGCGAAACTTGCGATTACGGACGCACTTTCTGACTTGTACAATCGTCGTTATTTTAACATGGTCTTTGAGAAAGAGATTAACCGTCTTAAACGTGAGCATGGTGCTTTGTGTTTCATTATGCTTGACATTGACCATTTCAAGCTCTACAACGACAGCTATGGGCATTTAAAAGGGGATGAGGTTATCATTGCCGTTGCTCAAAGTTTAAAAGAGGTTTGTAAGCGTTCAACGGACCAAGTTTTTCGTTTAGGTGGAGAAGAATTTGGAATCGTGCTGATTAACCCTACTGTAGATAAAATAGAATCTTTTGCTAATAAGGTTCTTACTTCAATAGAAAACTTAAACATCAAACATGAAGAGAATGATCCTTTTTCTTGGGTAACAGTTTCATTAGGTGCGGTGGTGTGTACCTTAGAGAAAGATTCATCCTTAGATGCAAAAGATATTTATCAAATTGCAGATGAGGCGATGTACACCTCTAAACAGACAGGAAGAAACAGAGCAACCATTACCCGGGTTTAATGTCTTCTACTTAACTTTAAAAAACTCCATTGCTTCTTCTTGGTCATCATCTAACATATCTGTACTGTAGTCAGAATCTGTAGCAAGTTTGTCACGAATGGTCTTGCGACAGTAATTAAAAAGAACTTCTCTGGCTTGTTTAATGTCATCAAAATAACCTAAACCACTAAACTGGTAAGGCTCTTCTTGCTCGTAACATAAAAGTGTCACATCTGCATCAACTTCTAGCATCTCAACAAGAGTACGGTAGTTAACATCAAAGTCCGTTATCTTCCAACCCATATCTTCCATCTCTTGGTCTTTAAACACGTCAATACCATCACCAGTAGTGTCGTCATAATGACAGTTAGCCGTGTTAAAGCCAATAATGTCTTGCCAAGCAGCTCCGGCTTTAATTAAAGTACGTTCCCCGTCTTCAACTACTTGGTAATACTTGCCTAAGAGTTCTTGTTTAAGTAAGTTAGCAGGAACATTTAAGTCTTGTAAAACCTCTTGGGTGATTAAGCCTTTGTAGATGAACATATCGCTTGTGTTAAAAGGGGCATACGTCACTTCCCCTTTAACTGTGATTGCAAACTCTTGACCTGAATTTAGTGCTTTGTCTAACTCAGCTGAATTAACAGTAATAATTTCAGTTATTAGATTGATTTTTTTCATAATTAAGTCTTTTTTTTTATCGAATTGTAGCTAATAGAAATTCTTCTATGCTTAAGTGAAAAATTTATATAAATTTTTAAAAAATATTATACAAAAAATGGCTACAATAATAGTCCAAAATAAACCAAGGTATAAACTTATGATTAACGAAGCAATTTTAAGACAACTAGACTACACACCAAATGACGCACTAAAAGAGCAAATGGGTCGTGTAATAGGCAATACAAAAGAGTTTACCAAGATAGAAAAACATATGATGGAACTGCATAAACAGTTAAAAGTAGATGGTTCTTACGTGGCAATGTCAAACTCAGAAGACTACTTTAAAATCAAAATTGATGCACCAAGCTCAGAATTAACAGATGAAGCGCATACAAAAATCAAACATTGGTCTGAAAAATATAAGGTAGAAATGTCTAAGGTAAATGATAAAGATACATACTACATTAAAGGGTTCACTCACTAAATGGAGGTGGAACCAATGACACAAAACGGGTACGATAAACTCATAGAAGAGTTTAAGTACCTTAAAGATGTCGAAAAACCTCGGGTAAATGTTGAAAAACAAGAAGCAGCCGCCCAAGGTGACCGAAGTGAAAATGCAGAATACCATGCAGCTAAAGAAAAACTTCGTTTTATTGACAAACGTCTCTTCTTTTTAAATAACCACATTCAAAAATCAAAAATCATTGACCCCTCGGTTCTTTCAAATGAAAAAGTCCACTTTGGCTCAACCGTAACACTTTTAAACCTCGACACAGACGAACAAGAAATCTATACAATCTGCGGAGTACTAGAGTCAGAACCCGAAATAGGTCTCATCTCCATTCATGCTCCCCTGTCTAGACTAATGATGGGGAAATCTGTAGATGATGAATTTTATATTAATTTACCTAAGGGTAAAAAAGAGTACGAAGTAGAAAAGATTGAGTATCTCCCTGTCTTTTCGTTAAAACAAAATATTCGTGGTATTGAAGAATACTCTATAAAGTAGGGAGCACGTTATAGTCTAAAGTCAACTACAACGATGATGAGTTTTTCATCTTCAATAAGATAGAACAGTCTGTACTTTCCAATTTGGTATCTGTAATAACCTTCTAGGTTGTCTTTTAACTTTTTTATATTTGAACCATAGAATGGATTTTCTTTTAGTTGAGGGTAAACAAAGTTTTCTATTTTAGAATATAGCTTTTTATCGATTTTCTTTTTAATTTTTTCAAATGACTTTGTTTCAGCAATCTGAAACTTAGACAATGGTGTAATCACCATTTTTAAAGTCGTTTAAACCATTCATTAGGTTTTGTACTAACTCTTTATCATTTGTTATTTCAGCCATTTCATCATTATCGATAAATTGTGATGATGTTAAATATTGCATTGTAGCAAACTCAATAAAGTTTGAAAGGTTTCTTCTTTGACCTTCAGCTGCGAGTTTAATCATTTCATAAATTGAATCATCAACTCTCATAGTAACTGTTTTCATTAAATGTCCTTTGAATATTTATATTACCTATTTTATTCAATTTTATTCATTTTGTCAATTACTAACTGTATCACATAACGTTCATCGTGAGCGATAGTTTTTCCGCTAGGGAAAATTATTGTGACTCCACGTACTTGTTATCATTGTTATGCAGAAGTCTTTGAAACATCAAATCTTCTAAATTTCTACTGCTATCTACAACCAATAATACTGAAACCTTTAATTCTTCAACTTTAAAGACAATACGCCATCTTTTATGAATTATTTCTCGATATTTTACGATACCAATATGTTGCAACTCAGGTACAACTCTTTTCCTTG
>Ga0256826_1002403_pt1 | contig 11442 bp, 10 predicted proteins | sample CV79metaG_FD_185975 | JGI IMG/M metagenome (GOLD analysis project Ga0256826, IMG submission 185975) | Hydrothermal vent microbial communities from East Pacific Rise, Pacific Ocean - CV79 | ecosystem: Environmental > Aquatic > Marine > Hydrothermal vents | place: Pacific Ocean: East Pacific Rise... | reverse complement strand
GAAGAGCAATGGCAACAGGAATAAATTTTACAGGAATTTTTAAACGCATGTCTTTTCTCCGGTATTGGTATTGTATACATTGAAGAATTTTGCTGGCAAAAATAAAAACTCTTCATCTTCTTCGTCAGTACGCCCTGAAAGAAGTGCCCTTGGGGTGCAAATTTGCTGTCGTTATAACATACTTAAGTACGGCTCACTCCATCAGATTTATGTTCCTCGAATATGATTTTTTTTTACTTAGCCATCCATACTGTTACTTTTTACAAGCTTGTCAACTTTCAACAAATTATAGTTCATTTAATCATACTATGCAATTTATTGACAGTAATTATCTGAGGTATTCAAGAAAAGAGTACCTTCCTCTTCGAAAAATACCGGAGGCTCTTAAGGTATCTTTCTCCTACGGATACAGTGTATATCCCTTGACTTTCAATTCTACTTGGACAATCTTGATTCGAACGTAAATATCAGCCTCAAAAACCATCATTTAACAGGGTCTCGGCCATTATGACAAATCCACAATCACCATACACCCTTCACTGCAAATCCTCAGACTGTGCTGCCAGAAGAGGAGAAGTAAAAACCCTGCACGGCACATTCCAAACACCAATTTTCATGCCTGTGGGAACCCAGGCTACTGTTAAAGCAGTCACTCCTGAAAATTTAACAGATATGGATGCTCAGATCATCCTGGGAAATACTTACCATCTCTTTATACGACCAGGACATAAACTGATAAAAAAGTTTGGCGGGCTACATAATTTTATGCACTGGGATCGCCCCATCCTTACCGATTCAGGTGGTTTTCAAATTTTCAGTCTAAAAGAACTTGCCAAAATTACCGAAGAAGGGGCCGCCTTTCGCTCCCACCTGGATGGGTCAAAGCTGTTTTTAAGCCCCGAAGATGCCATCCATGTTCAGGAGGCACTGGGATCCGACATAATGATGTGCCTTGACACCTGCATACCTTATCCGGCAAGCCGTGAAGAGGTTATACAATCGACGGATCTCACCACCCGTTGGGCCAAACGCTGCCGGGATGCACAAACGGATACCGGGCAACTGCTGTTTGGCATTGTTCAGGGTGGAATGGATGCGGATTTACGGAAAAGACATGCCCGGTCACTGATTGATATCGGTTTTGACGGCTACGCCATCGGTGGTTTATCTGTTGGTGAAGAAAAAACCATTATGCAGGAGATGACGGAGGCTACCATTCCCCACCTGCCGGAAGATTTCTCAAGATATCTTATGGGGGTGGGGACGCCTGAAGATCTGGTGGAAGGGGTGTCCCGGGGAATAGATATGTTTGACTGTGTTATGCCCACCCGGAACGCCAGAAACGGTACCATGTTTACCTCCACCGGCAAGGTAGTTATCAAAAATGCCAGATATCGTGAGGATAAAAAACCGCTTGATCCCACTTGCAACTGTTACACATGCCGGAACTATTCCCGTGCTTACCTGCGACATCTGTTTGTCAGCAGGGAAATTCTCAGTTATCACTTAAACACCATTCATAACCTGCATTATTATTTGAACCTGATGGCGGGAATGCGTAAAGCCATTGAAAATGATGCTTTCACGAATTTTCGTAACAATTTTTATGGCAGTCTTGCAACAGAATGATTACGGTTGTGGACTGATAAATAATTTATTTTTTTTGCGAAGCCCTCAACTGTTACATAACGAATTAAACAAAAACATATTTTTACACTGGAGACATTACCATGACTGGAGTTGCATACGCAGCAGGCCCCGCCGCAGGCGCAGGTGCCGGAGGAGGAATTGCCTCATTTATTCCCCTTATTCTTATTTTTGCTGTTTTTTATTTTATGCTCATTCGCCCACAGCAAAAGCAGGCAAAGCAGAAGCAGAAATTCATCAATGATTTAAAAAACGGCAACAAGATTATGACCACCGGTGGAATCTTTGGTACCATTACCGGACTCACAGATACCGTGGTTACCCTTGAAATTGCCGACAAGGTACGTATCAAGGTGTCCAGAAATTCAATCGGTGGCCCGGTAGACAAAGATGGTTCCGTGCCAGCTCTTTCTAAAAAAGGTGGCAGCTGAGGAATTGGCGGTTGCTGATTTTCTGCAGGCTGTAGAACGAATTCAGGGCAGGATTTCCTTTGGAAATTCTGCCTTTTGTTTTCAACTCTTTGTTGTACATCAGACTTCGTCAAATTGTAATATTTGTACTCTCTTTCTGTACGTGATTGCATCAAGATAAAGCAAAAATAGACAGTTACTGATCTGAGTTTTCAGTTGTCGGTTTTCAGCTACTGCACGCTGAAAACTTTTAACAACACACAAAACATTACCATCAACAAAAAGGACACAAGATGGCAAACTATGATTATGACATTGCTGTAATCGGCGGAGGAGCCGCAGGATTGACCGTAAGTGCCGGGGCAGCTCAACTTGGAGCAAAAACACTCATCATTGAAAAAGAACCAGCCCTGGGTGGTGATTGCCTCCATTATGGTTGTGTACCATCAAAAACCTTAATTAAATCAGCTAATGTTTACCATACCATGCAGCGAACAAGCGATTACGGCTTGCCGGGTATTGAGCTTCCTCCTGTTGATTTCAGTCAAGTTGCAGCCCGAATCAAATCCGTCATAGACACCATTCAAGTCCATGATTCGGTAGAAAGGTTTTGTAAACTGGGAGCCAGGGTGGAATTTGGTGCCCCCAGATTTATTGATGAACATGCAGTAGAACTAAACGGCAAAACAATCTCTGCTAAAAACTGGGTCGTGGCTACTGGTTCATCCTCTTCAAGTCCCTCCTTTCCGGGTCTTAACAATACACCTTATATAACCAATAAAGAAATTTTTTATCTCGACTCTTTACCGAAATCACTCATTGTTCTTGGCGCTGGTCCCATTGCCATTGAAATGGCTCAAGCCTTTGCCAGGCTGGGAAGTAAGGTCACCATCATCCAACGCTCCATGCAAATTTTGAGCAAAGAGGATAAAGACATGGCTGATATCGCCATGGCAGCCATGGAAGCTGAAGGGGTTCGGTTTTACCTTGGAGCAGGCATCAGGCAAATCAACGATCTTGGCGATAAACGGCAGGTTGAAATCACCGATTCCCGGGGAAAGGAAATACGCTTAACGGCATCCACGTTACTGGTGGCTCTTGGTCGCCAACCCAATATTGAAGGCCTTGGCCTGAAAGATATTGATGTCAAAATGACTGAAAAAGGGATTATAGTAGACAAAAAACTCCGGACAAATCATTCCCATATTTATGCGCCCGGGGATGTCAATGGTGCATATCAATTCACCCATGCTGCCGGATATGAAGGTGGTATCGTCCTGAGCAATGCCATCTTCCACCTCCCCCGTAAGGCAGACTATACCTGGATGCCCTGGGCCACTTACTGTGATCCAGAACTGGCCTCCATCGGTATGAATGAAAAAGCAGTCAGGGCAGCAGGGATTGAATACCAGATCTGGACGGAGAATTTTGCAGACAATGACCGGGCAATCACTGAAGCTGAAGAGCGCGGCAAAATTAAAATGATCCTCGATAATTCCGGGAAGCCTCTGGGAGTTCAGCTGATCGGCCCAAGAGCAGGAGAGCTTATTGGTGAATGGGTTGCCATCTTAAACGGCAAGGTTAGACTCTCGACTATAGCAGGCGCCATCCATCCCTACCCAACTCTTACAGAAATCAATAAACGCATTACCGGTTCCTTTTTATCCCCCAGGATTTTTTCACCCACAATCAAAAAGGGACTGAAGTTCTTTTTTAATCTTAAAGGAACCGCCTGTGATCCTTCGTCGGAGATCCGTTGAGGAGTATAACCACCCGTAACTGTATTATGCTAATGTTCCTCTTCATCACCAGAGCCAAACAGTGGTGTCACAAGATAGGCTGGTAAAGAAAGAGTACGATAAAGAATCCCAAAAGGCTTTTTGACCGCTTCCTTAAACATTTCATGCTCCACATCAGGATCCATCAAATCACCTGAAACCTTCACTGTTATGGAGGGATGCTTCTTTTCCCCTGCCAGGATATAGCCAACTAACGGTATATTACCAATATATTTTTTTGACCGAGTGGTGAGATTTAAATCCATTTGGATTTTTTCCTGCGGTATATTAATCCAACCATTTCCGACAATATCCAATTGCGATGAATCAAGATGCAGGGACTCAACTGTCACCAACCCTTCTTTTACCCTCACTCCTGCCACCAGAGAACTGACCTCCAATCCGTAATTACTGTAGCCTGGCAGGTGAAAAGTGATAAGAGCCGGAATAGTATTCAGCAGAGCCAGAACATTGTTTAAGGTGTGCCAGTCAAGCAGAACAGTATCATCAATCTGAACTACCGCCGAAAAGTCATCAAATGCTCCCTTAACGGCAATCTTCATACGTCCACCACGTAAATGCGCATCCGGGCTCAAATTATTAATAAAAGAATCAGTCAACCCTTCTCCCTGCAGAGAAAAACGACCTCTTTTTATTCCGGCAACAATAATTCCTGAGTCACTGATAAGTTCCATATCAGTACTGCCTTTTTTCGAATACAGGATCATGCTATCCGCCACCACCTTTCTGTTCGGTGCAAGATACAAGGCAGAATCCGTGGCTGTTAGAGTAGTTTCGAGTCTTGATTTTCCTGTTCTTTTTTTCTCTTCAGGCTTCGTACATTCTTCTATTAACTGTATAATAGCCGGGAGATTGTAAGCAATATGGTCGGAGGTGATTTCAACACTCTCCTTAAAAGTAATTGTCAGATGCTCATTTACTTCTGCCCGCACATCTCCTTTTTCATTTATTTCCCCTTTTACCAGAAAATTGCTGAAAGGTTTATTTTCATAGACAAGGACAGGATAGGACCAGGGGATATCTGCAGTAAATTTATAGGGTGCACCCCCTGTTGCTGAAGAAACTGAAACCTTACCACTCACTACTTTGAACTGTTGTAACAACGGAGAATGATCATGTATCGCCTGCAGATCAGAAATGCTTGCTGACCACTCTTTATTTTTACCAGTAGTAACAGTAAGATCTAACTCTGGAACCAGTATAGAAAATAACTGCTCCGTGCCATCCACCTGAACAGTCAGTTTTGTCTGCGGGGATAATAATGCGGAGAGATCATCATTTAGAAACCGGGGCTTTTCAACGATGAATTTCCCGGAGGATTGAGCAAGATTATACTTCCCACTGAATATCCCATTGAAAATGGTATCATAAGTAATGCCAACATCTGCGAACGATACGTTATTATCTTTATAAGTAAACGTGGCAGTTTCCAGGGTAAATGGCTTTTGTTCTATACTCCATCTTGATTCTTTCAGGTTTTTCAGCGTTAATCCGTTCTTATAATGGAGCTGAAACGGTGCTTTTTTACTCAACAACTGCACACCCTGAACGTTGAATTTTTGCAAAATACAGCGCAAATCCGCTTCCTTTTCTTTCAGAGAAAATAATCCCGAAAGCTTCATTTCCACCTGATTTGGAAGAGTAAGCATAACTGATGGTAGCTCACCGCTAAAATCATCCAGCGACAAGGGAGTCATAAAACCAGCCAGATAGAAAGAAAGCTCATCCATCTTCCAGAAAGACTTCTGCACAATCACACTGGAATGGTATGGACGAATCTGATATCGGATTTTGACCGGAACAGCAGAGTCATCCATGGTCAAAACTGAATTCCTGACAGGAATCTTCAACGCCCGCATCACAACATCAATATTGCCTTGCTCTGCTCCAGCATCAAAATATCCCGAGATTCTGCCAGCAAACATCTCTTTGTATTCCAAATCAACATTGTTTATGGAAATGTAGCTGTCTTTCAGTGTTACTTCCACATTTTCAACTCTAAATATTTCTATACCAGACCTTATCCTCCCGCTCTCAATACGAAAAATCCCACTGGCTGTTACGTTATCATTGTTTAAATTTACACCGAGAGTCAAATCTATTTCAGTCAGTCCCTCTGTCTGCTCAAACGGTAGAGGGATATCATAATATTTCAACAAATTGACAATGTCCATATTCCCCATGGCACGGGTCTTAATATGAGCAGTAAGAATGATATTATCCAGGTCGGTAAAGTGAATCTTCACAGCATCCTGCCCGAAATTGGCCAAGTCAGGTTCCCTGGCGGCATCCTGGCCATAAAATGTGGGATTAAATGGGGAAATAGTAAGAACACCATCCTGAAAGACAAGGTCGGTATAATCCGTTTTGATTGGCTCAAGACCGGGTGCAAACGTGTATGCGCAGTCTTTCACGCGCACTTCTGCGTAAAAACTCTTCAGGAGATGAAGGGGGTTGTCCCAGGGAAAATCACCTGTGAATGTTTTCAGCGTGTAGCGGCTTCCCGTGAGATAGTCTGCTATCCAAGGCTGAATGTTCTGATCCAACCCAAGCAGATCAACAAAAGGGACAATATCTGTGATAACCCCATTTTCTTTTCCCTGAAACGAAACCCGGGTACGATCTGCGGTAAAGGTAAGCAAGACAGGAAGGGACTCAGCAATATTTACAGAAAGATGCCCGTGAGCGGATTCTTCCTGAAGATCAATCTGCAACGTACCGGATGCCCGGGAACAAAACTGTTTATTATTTAAACTTTCAATCTCAGCCAGCAGTAGGGTGCCATCCAGCCGGAGAATTGCCTGTAACTCAGCAAAGGAAGAGGTGAAGTTCAGATGAAAAAGAGATGCTTCATAGCGAAAATCGCCGTTCATAGTTCCGACGTTCACTGACTGCAGGGATATCTTTGTAAACAGACGATCCACCCACACTACCAAGGGGAGTAGATCGTCAAAAATGTTTGCACCAGATACCTGCTGCTCTTTGTCAGATGCATAAGCAATAACCAGTTTATCAACATGCAATTCCAGTTTGCTTTTCCACTCAAGAGAGATGTTACTGAGAGTGGCAGAACCAATGGTTAAGCCATCTATCCGAATTCCTTTTTTAAGGCTGACAATTCCACCGGCAAGAAGGAACAGAGAAACAAAAACAACGGGGTATAGAAAAAAATTTTTCATTTTTACAATAACGTCTGTTGTTATTTATCAGAAGGAAAAGAGAACCAGCCAGAGCCGGAAGTGGGAAGTTCTGGAGTTTCAAGATGTCTGAATTTTCCATTTTCCAGAAAATGGAGAACTTCGTCCTGTACATATTCCGCTCCCATAATAAATGGATGTGTTTCATGCACAACCAGATAGTCATGCATACCCTCCAGGCGGGCACTTATAAGTGAAACTTTTCCATCATCAGCCCCCGGGATAAGAGAAGAAAACCAGTGATCAAAAAAATAATACCTGTCACCGATAATAACACCAACCGGATAATCGACACCTCCAAGCTGGTTGGGATACGAATCCTTATCCGTGGAAAGTTGCTGACCAGCAGGTCCGTTAAGCCAACGGTAAAACCACCAGTCTCCTATTGTATCTGTTATTTCACTTCCGTGATTTGGCGGGCTGAGCATCACCACACGGCCCAGTTTTTCAGGTTTTTCTTCTTTTAAGGCGGCACGCAATATAATCCCGCCAAGAGAGTGACTGACAAAATGAATAGAAGAGGGATGAAATTGCAGACATTGCTGCAAAGCTGTGGGGAAGTCTTCTGCCACGATTTCCTCAATTGTTTTACTGGTGGAGGGATAACCGAGATTAACCGTATGGTATCCTGCCGCTGTGAGTTTTTGCTGCATTTCATCCATTGAAGAGGAGGTTCTTGCCAGACCATGCAGCAGAACAACGCACTCATCCCGAGCCTGTTTGGCTTCGGATTTTTGGATGGAAAGACTACTTCTGCTGCAGCCGGAAAAAATGATCGCAGTAAAAACAATAAACCATGGAATTTTGAATAAGAGTGTCAATTGTATTCCTTTTCTTAATTTTTTGTAACTATCCAGCGTACCCCATAAAATATGGATAAACTCGGATCTGTAACTGTTCAGAAGTGCCCAGGTTCGTTCAGGCTGGTCGCCGTAGTGTACGATTTTGTACATGAGGCGTCCAGACCGAACGAAAATGGGTGCTGCTGAATAGTTCCATTTTTTTTCAGTGGAAAAAATGCAAATGTTAAGTGTAAGAGTAACAGATTAACATCGTGAACAGATTCCGTCTACAGCGAGAGGATATCACGGGCATTTTGCATGGTTTGTTCAATTACCAGGTGACGAGACTCACCACGCAATGTCGCTAGAACCGTGACAATTTCAGCAAGATATTCCGGCCTGTTTTGCTCTCCATGATGAGCAACTGGAGGAATGTCCGGCGAATCAGTTTCCACCACCAGGGATGAAAGAGGAAGGTTTTTAACTACAGAACGGATTCTACTGGCACAATCATAAGTAACAGTTCCACAAACGCTTATCATAAATCCCAACTTACAATAATGCTCAGCTTGCTGCAGACTGCCGCTGAAGGCATGGACAATTCCACCACCCTTGAAATTCAATCTTCGAATTATGGCCTGCACCTGATCATGGGCTTTTCGTACGTGGAGAAGCACAGGCAACCCTGCATCTGCAGCAATGGCCAGTTGTGCTCTAAAAAGATCCCGCTGCACAGCACGATTGCTCTCTTTATGGTAGTAATCAAGACCAATTTCACCAATGGCCACGAGAGTATTCGTAAGAATATGTTGTTTAAGAGTTTCCAGATCATCTTTTCCATGGTGAGACAAATACATGGGATGGAGGCCGATGGCAGGAAAAAGATCATGTTCTGTTTGTGCCAAGTGTAAAATCCGCTTCCACCCAGCACAAACAACTCCGGGCAGCACCTGAGCCTGCACCCCTGCTTTTCTTGCACTTGCCAGCACTTCCCTGAAATTTTCTGCAAACACCGGTAAATCAATATGATTATGTGTATCTATCACTGACAAAACCCCTTTAAGAGAGTATTGTTTACCTCAATTTCTTTATAAAATACTCATAAGACTCCTTTTAATAAACTCGAAAAAAATAAAACTTTAACCAGGAAAATGACCATGACCCCAGAAGATATGAGAAAAAAGGCGATGGATCTTTTTAGAAAACGTTTCCACTGAAGCCAGTCTATCCTGACCGTGGGTCTGGAAAAAATCGACCAGATGGATGAGAATGTAGTAAAAGCTGTTGGAGCCTATGGTGGCGGGATTGCCAGTTCCGGCTCCGTTTGCGGCATACTTCTTGGTGCCGTAGCAGCAGTTTCAGCGTTACATAGCAGGGGGAGCCTGGAAGGCAGGGAAAACCCGCGAATGTGGGGTGTCGGCCAGAAACTTGTTAAACAGTTTGAGCAGTTGACTGAAGAATTTGGCGGAAATACCTGTAAAGACATTGCCCATGTAAACTGGAATGACAGGGATTCTGTTAAAACCTACTATTCAGGTTCTGACAGCCGCCGAGAGCTGTGCATCAAGCTCACCGGTGACTTTGCCTACAACCTTGGCATTATCCTGGAAAAAGAGCTGAAAAAGCTTTCAAAATAATCATTATGGCAAAACTCCCCGTACCCTGAAAGGCTGATAAAGAGCAGACTGAGGAAATAAAACTCACCTTCCAAAAGGCGTTTGCACCAGACCTGGCTTCCTTCTTTTTTGAGGGTTGTGCATTCTCCACTGACAATATGCCAGGCACAGTATAAGGCAGCATCTTTTGCCTCTACCGATTGAAACAAATGCTCCTGTTCGTCCAGTTTTACGGGTAACACCTTCCCAACAATTTCTGCAGTTCTATGAATTGCATCATCATACAATGCGTAATCCTGTAGTTTGTCCCCTCATCCGGCTGCAACCAGCCGACATCCAGCCAGTCACTGCCCGTTAAGCCATTCTTCTCAGCCACCAGACTATCTGTAATTATGCGACGAACAGTTATCAGTTGTCAGCTACTGCACACTGAAAACTTTTAACAACACAAAAACGCTACAATATATCCAAAATTCAGCACTAATTTAAAGCACGTTTACGATGTCTGAATTACTAAAAAGCTCCATATTTGAGGAACGCAAATATGATGGGATAATGCGTACTTAAGTACGTCATAACGACAGCAGATTCGCAGTGACGAAAAAGATGAAGAGTTTTAACGACGCCATCAAAGACAATACCGTTTGCAACTGCGCAACCTATCTGCAACACCATGCAACACAAGTGTAAAAGCGATACTACACATATCCGTCTTTTTGCTACACTTCTGATCGTACCACACTTTCCATACAACACCTATGCTGCACCTGCAGCCAAGACCAAAACAAGCCATTTCAACGACATCTCAAGATGTTATCCGCCTTTTTAAGAAAACATTAACAATTAAAAAAACTGGCACTTTTGTTGCGATGTAAAAAGCAAAGACAACGAAAGACACACACCCAATACCCTATACGGAGGACAACATGAATACAAATACAAAAACAACGACCAAAACTCAAGTTGACGCTGCTTATGAAACTTCTAAATTTGTCCTTGGTGCTGGAATCACTTCTACTGCTCTTATCGGAATCTGGGCATGTGCCTGCATGGTAAGTGCTCTTATGAACGAAGGAATCGTTGAAGTAGCAAAAGGTTTACTTGGCGCAATGGGCTAACTATTAAAAAAACACACGATACCATAATGTTATAGCTTACCAGGCACAACAGGAGGACACCATGAAAACAAACACAAATACAATCACTAGGACCCAAATTGATGCAAGTTACGAAGTTTCCAAATTTGCCCTTGCTGTTGGTCTTTCAATGGCTGCCCTAGTTGGCATCTGGGGAGTCGCCTCTCTTATAAGTGCCCTTATCAGCAACGGCCCTGTTGGACTTGTGAAGAGTTATCTCACCGCAGTAATTGGTGTGTAGAAAAGCAATCCATCATAAAAACAAATTACATTCAAATATATTATCAGGAGAACAAAATGAGTAACAAAACAAATTCATCAAAAGTAGCCGGAAGGATAATACTTGCTGCTGGTTCCATCATGTGTCTCTGGGTTGCCGCAGCATTTACAAGTGCCCTTTCTTCTACAGGATGGTCAGTTAGTACACTGGCAGGACAGTACATGTCCGCAATTGGCATGGTGAAGCCTCTGCATACGCTGGTTGATTACTACACCCATATTAAAGGCATTGAATATTTGATCTGCGTCGCCTTCTTTGTCGCCTTCCCGGTATTCTTTAAATATGTAAACAAAACTCCAAAAGCTGTTACTGTGGAAAAATAACTCCCTTCTTCTCCACTGAAGACTCCTGCCTGCCCCTTATGGGTGAGCGGGAGTTTTTTTTGTTCAAATATTTACAATTTTGTCTCCACTTCTACCCTTTACCCAGATTATAGTGGACTATAGTGGACCCCGCAAATATCTATTGAAAAAGATGTCAATTACGGACCCTGGTCAAGTGTGGTGCTCTGATATCACCTATATCAGAATGCCCCATGGCTTTGTGTACCTGACGGCCATAATGGACTGGGCCAG
>Ga0256826_1002402_pt1 | contig 11449 bp, 15 predicted proteins | sample CV79metaG_FD_185975 | JGI IMG/M metagenome (GOLD analysis project Ga0256826, IMG submission 185975) | Hydrothermal vent microbial communities from East Pacific Rise, Pacific Ocean - CV79 | ecosystem: Environmental > Aquatic > Marine > Hydrothermal vents | place: Pacific Ocean: East Pacific Rise... | reverse complement strand
TACTAAATCAGACTCTTTTCTTCCCGTTTCTAAAGCAGATTTACCAGGTTTTCTTCTATCTAGCTCTGATTGGATATACTCTTCATCTATCTTTAATCCAGCAGGAACACCATCAATAATACACCCCAAAGCCTTACCATGGGACTCTCCAAATGTTGTAAATCTAAATTTTTGACCAAAACTATTCATATATTATCCTCTTAACCACTCTAATGCTTTTTTTGCTGCTCTTTGTTGAGCCTCTTTTTTACTTTTACCCTTAGCAGATGCTATACTTTTATTGTCTAAAATAATAGCTATTTCAAACTCTTTATTATGGTCTGGACCATAAGCATTTACCAATTGATAAGTTGGAGTAACTCCATGTGTAGATTGTGTTAGTTCTTGAAGGGCTGTTTTATAATCTTGTGATAAAGTTTCTAAATCTATCTTTTGATGAACTTCATTTAAAAGGTTTATTGATATTCTTTTAACCACATCTAATCCTGCTTCAAGATAAATAGCACCAATAACTGCCTCAAAAGCATTTGATAATAAAGATGATTTATTTCGCCCATTATTGTTCTCTTCTGCAATGGATAGATATATATACTCACCAAGGTTAAGTCTCTTTGCTAAAAGAGTAAAACCACTCTCATTTACTAAAGAAGCTCTAATCTTTGATAATATACCCTCATCTGAATCAGGAAACTTTTCATAAAGAAACTCTCCTACAATTAAATCAAGTACAGCATCTCCCAAAAATTCTAACCTTTCATTATTGTAAGGTTTTTTATAACTTTTATGAGTTAAAGCCTCAACTATAAGCTCTTTATTTGTAAAATTATAGGATAAAGTTTCCTCTAATTCAGTATACTTTTGCATTTTAATTCCTAATTATATAAGTAATTTTTGTCTATTTGCTTCATCTCTTGCCATATCATCACACTCTTCATTTTGAATATGTCCAGAGTGTCCTCTAACCCAAGTAGCTTTTATATTATGAGTAGAAGAGGCTTCTATATACTCTTTCCATAAATCTATATTTTTTACTTTTTTAAAATCTTTTTTTATCCATCCATCCAACCATTCGTTAATCGCTTTAACAACATAACTACTATCTGATATAACTTCAACACTACAAGACTCTTTAAGAAGCTTAAGCCCTTCAATAACTCCCAAAAGCTCCATTCTATTATTAGTAGTATATTTCTCTCCACCACTATATTTTTTCTGCTTACCCTTATACTCTAAAATACCACCATATCCACCTGGTCCTGGATTACCTAAAGAAGAACCATCAGAGTATAGAGTAATATGTTTTTTAACACTTTTTTGCAATTTTTTCCTCAACTATTATACTATTTATAGCCATACAATTTGGACATCTATTAAATGACAAAGAAAAAAACTCTTTACATTTATCACATAGATATAAAAAATCCAAATCACCTATATCAAAACCACTTTTTTTAGAAATGGCTAACATATCTACACTAAATATATCACTTTTAACGCAAGGTTTTTCTATATAACCTTTAGAATAATATATTGTACTTAAAGTATCATGTTTTGAAATTATATCTAAATCAAGTTTTGATTTTGGCAACATCCATAATATATCTAACACTTCTTTGATTCTTGTGTAATCTAGTGTTCTCCATGCAATAGAATAATTCAATATAAATAGGTCTGATAATATTATTCTATATAAACTTGGTCTATCTTTTATCATCTTTTCTAATATTGCTATTTTTTTATCTTTAGAATTTTTATGGTTAATTAAAACTTTTTTATACTCAAGATAATTTTGTAAATCTTCTGTATTTTCTTTTAATATATTTAAAGGTTCTACTATTTCAAGTGCTTTATCATACTCATTTAACATCTCATATACTATTGATAGATGATATAGTGATTTTATATTTCGTGGGGAGTATTTTAAAATTTTTATAAATATATGTTTGGCTCTCTCTAAAAAACCAGCTTTTAGATAAAGTTCACCTAACTCATTGAGTAACCTACTTTTTACTCTGTAATCATCAGTATTATCTATAAGATATAGATATATATTAATTGCCCTATGATATTCACCACTAATATCAAAAGATTTAGCTAACAGAGTAAGAGGTTTAAGCATACTAGATTCAAAAATAATTATATTAGAGTCAAAAACACAATCACTACTTTTAAACCTATTTAAAAACTCTAAAAGGTCATCTTTACTTCTTTTTTTTGAGTATATACTTAATCCATGAGTTGCAATAACTGTTACTAAAATAATAGTTATAATTAGTAATATACTAAATAGAGGGTCTTTATATGATGGTAATATTTGATGCAATTTTTAATACTCAATATCAAAATTAAAATCTTGGTACTGTTTTAAATTTCTATCAAATATCTCAACTCTATCTCGTCCACTATTTTTTGCCTCATATAGAGCTACATCTGCCAATTTAATTGCTTTCCAAAAACTGTCGGTATTATCTGGAAGTAGAGAACCACCTAAGCTAATAGTTTTGGTAAAAGATGTATCATCGGTTACTCTTATTTTCTTTTTAGAAAAAGATTCTCTAATATTTTCAGCAACTTCAATAAGTCTATTTTTATCACAATTATATAAAATCACAATAAACTCTTCACCACCATATCTTACAACAACATCACTCTCCAAGGTATTCTCTAAAAGAGTTGTAGTGATAACTTTTAGAGCTAAATCACCAATATTATGACCATAAGTATCATTAATCATCTTAAAATAGTCTATATCAGCCATTAAAATACCATAACTAGTACCTATATCTTCATGTTCAATAATAGCTTCATCTATAAACTCTTCTAAATATTTTCTGTTATAAAGACCTGTCAAAGGGTCTCTTCTTGCTCTATCTCTTAGTTTTTGAGTAAGTTTTTTACTGACAAATTCTGTTTTTGCAGTATCAATATAATCATCTATAAAATGTATCAAACTATTAACTCTTTGTGTCTCTTCACGAGTTGGACTTACAATAGATATAATTAAATCTAAATCATTAGAGATAGAGTAGGGTATACAGATATAAAATCTATCATCATTTTCATTAAAGCTTTTACATAATCCTTTAAATTGGCAAGAGTCTATAATAACACTAGCACGGTCTGCTCTACAACTATCTCTTTCAGCATGACAATTAACCTTTTTACTACTATAAACGACCTTCGTATTTTTTTTAGTTGTATCACATTCAATAAATGTAAAATCTTCTATCTTTAATTTATTTTGAAAAACAACAATCAATCTTCTATATATATCATCAACGCTGTTATCATGCTCTATTGTTTTTTTAAATTTATAAATATCAGATAACTGTGTAATTGTATTTTTAACACTCTCTAATTGGTCATCTAATTTTTCCTCTTTTTTGTGAGATAAAAATATATCTATTTTACTCTCTATCTCATCTAAAACATGTTGAAACTTTTCCATTAATTTATTAATTAAAATAGCAACCTCTACACTCTCTTTGTTTCCTACAACAGTTACTCTATTTGAATAATCTCCCTCATGAGCTTTATTCATGACATCTTTTATCGAGATAAAAATCATCAAATATGGCGTTAAAAATCTTCCTGTAAAAATTTGAATAAATATTAAAACAGCAAGAGCAACAAGAGCAATATCAAAAACAGTTTTAAGTCCCATTAATTTTATATCATCAATATCAATAATCATTGATATTGCACCTAGTGTATCTCCCACTTTTGCATCATGACAATTTAAACAGTTTAAATCAGAATTGCTGGTGGCATTATAAGGGATAGTCATTCTAAATGTATTATCTAAAAAAATATTTTCACTAATAACTTTTTGGGCAATACCTGTACTAATTACATCTTCATCAATTTTATCTTTAGATGTCTCATTTTCAAATCCCACACCGTGTTGTTTAATTACAGATGGTGCTCTGATAATCCATAATTTTTGTATATATTGAGAACTTTTTATCTGATTTAAAAAAAAGTCTCTCTTATCCATTGTTCCATTTACCATATGGGATGTTAGACTATGCTTTATGAGTTCAGAGATTACTAATGCTTTATCTTCTACACTTTTTATACCATAACTTCTAAAGTTAAGCGATATATTGATAATCATCATTAAAAAAATAAAAGAGAATATAAGAGATAAAATAAGTGTTATTTTTCTTTTTGCGTTCATTATTAGTTCCTAGTAAATTGAAATTATGTAAGAGAGGAAATTTAAATTGTACATTACAAAAGCATTGCTTGTAACTTATGTAATTATACAACTTTTTTTTAATAGGAAACTTATATCCAAAAATAATTAATCAGATAATAACTGTTTTCTTATTTTAGGATTCGCTAAAGTCTCTCCTCTTAATATTTTTAATCTCATATTTTTAAACTCTATAAATTTAGCTTTGTTATTTTCATAAGCACCAAATCCATAGCCCATAGCAGTATTGTCTGTCATAGAGTAATATGCTTTTTTTGCATCTATCCAAATCTTAGTGTCTTTTGAATATATCCAAATTTTAACATCTTTTATATCTACTTTAATTTTATCAAGCCATAAAACAAAACAACCAGGGTCATCAAAAATATAAGTTCTACCATCATTAAATACAACTTGTGAAGAGTTATCTTTAGTTTTAAGAAACATACGACACTTAGGACACTGTGTATCTTTTGGTTCAAATTCAAGAGCATTAAGAGAACTATTATCTCTGCTAAATAGATATTCAACCAATGATGGGTCTTTACTTTCACAAGAGGATAAAAATATTATCATTAAAAACAGAATAGATGTTCTGAGAATAAGTAACATTTAAGACTCTTTTGGCTTTAGATATGCAGATGTTTCAAAATAACCAATACTATTTTTATCATCAATCTTTAATTGAATTGTATATCTACCAGCTTTTTTAATATCTATATTAGAAACCAAAATATTTATATCTTCAAGTTTTAAATTTTCAATAAGCATATCATCAACTCTTGTATGAGGTCTTGTTAATAAAAAAGAGACTTTAGCACTCTTTAGAGTATCTATATTAACATTACTCTTATTATTTATAATAAAATGAAAGCTATTAAGACCATTTTTTAACTCAATAGGATTCTCTTGTATTCTATTACTATGAATATTATCAGTAACTACAATCTTTTTAGTATCTACTAAATTTATAGAAAACTTTTTATCAAAAACCTCTCTTTTTATCAAAATATCATTAATATTTATATCAACTAATTGATACTTTTGCATTAAATTATTTGACTCTTGAACAGGCATTGATGATGCTGATTTTATAGTCCAATAACTAAGTAGAATAGCCATCATTAAAAAACCAACTATCATATGAGGCCAATATGTTTTGTTACTATTCTCTCTCACGCTCTCTCCTTATAATAATTGGTCTAATTAAAAATATCCAAAATACAAATATACTACCAACATAAACAATATATCTAAAAATAGATATTACTCCTTGAGTATCATTTGGAATTGTTTTTATTAACTCTATATTTTTGTATTGTCCTAACTGGTCTGCCAATTCAGAAACACCTTGCACAATACCCACATTATATTTATCCTCTAACTTATTCTCATCTTGAGATGCTATAACATCAATCAATTCTGACTTAACAACAGACGGATTATACATTTTAGATATATCTTCTGAAGATGGAATTAATCCAACTCTTTTTGAACGAGGTATAAAAATTAATACAACAAAAGGCTTACTAAAGTTACCATCATAACTCTTAACATACTCATATAAGTTAGCTTTTTTGGGTAGTTTTTCATTACTACTAATAGTATAAATATTTATACCCATTTTAGTTTTAACCTCTGTAGATATATCTTCTATTATCTTTAGAGCTTTAAAATTTATAAAGTCATCTTTAATTATATAGTTTGCATTGAGAAGAGTTGAGAGGATAAAAGTAAGCAGGGCATAAGCCCATACCATACTTTTATTCATTAGTCTAGCTTATAAACAGATGATTATCTGTTAAAACTGACCATATTGTAATTAATGCCATTAAAACCATTCCAGCTGTTAATACTTTATCCATAATTGTTATCATTAAGACTCTCCTTATTTTACATCAACAAATGAGTGTTTAGCATTATCAACACTATTTGCCTTAACATTTGTTAAGCTTCCAGTAATTGAACTAGCATCATAATAATTTGTAGCACTTTTTTGTTGTACTCCAATTCCCCACATAGTTAAAACAACTAATATTGTCAATAACAATACAGTAGCTATTAACATACCAGTTACACCATCTAATCCAAATACATTTCTATTTGTGTTTTCCATATTCAATTCCCTATTTCAATGTTTTGATATAAGCTGATAATGATTTAATTTGAACTGGCGTTAACATAGTTTTAAACGATGGCATTGTACCAAGTTTACCTTTTTTACCATGCTCTAGTGTATTAGTAATAATTGTATCATCATACTCAGCTAGATTAGGTGCCATTCCACCCATTCCTTTACCATCTTCACCATGACAAGAAGTACAAGCAGCAAATGCAGCAGGTGCATCACCTTTCATTCCACCAGCAATATAAGTTGCAATAGTTTTTGCATCAGCTCCACTTGCCATACCAGCTGGCATTGCACCCATTGGATAACCAAGTTGATTTGAACCATTAGCTATAACATATAATATCTGCTCTTTACTCATACGAGTTGTAAAGTCTTGAGCTTTACCAGATAGACCATCACCAGTCTCACCATGACATGGAGCACATTTTACTAAAAAGATAGACTCACCCATCTCTTTTAATACGCTTTCTGATGGATTTTTATAAATAGCATCAAACTTAGCATTATACTCTAAAACTTCTTCATTGTATTGTCCAATTTGAGAAAAAGCATTTAAAGGATAACCTATAAACCAATACCATAAACCCCAAATCATTGTTCCTAAAAACGAAAATGCCCAACCTGATGGAAGTTCATTGTAATATTCACCAATACCATCCCAGCTCTCATCTGCCAATTTACCACCAGCAGTATCTGTTTTCATTTGGTTGATATATTTTACAGATACACCAGCAGTTATTACAGCAATCGCAATTGCACCTATCATTGTTATCATATTGATAGGATCACTCAAATCAATATTCATAGAATTAACTACAGCAAGTGTAGCAATGATAAGTACGGCAGCAAATGCTAGTGCTTTTATCATTAAACCATTCATATATTTTACTCCTCACCTTTTTTATCTAAAGTTTTAGGGTTATTCTCTACAGGGGCATCACTGATTTCATCGTGAAGTGCCATATCTGCATATTTTTCATAATCCCTTTCACCTCTCTTTTCACTTCTGTATAAATGAACTATATATCCATACAGAAGGAATACTAAAAACATAGTAAAAAAGAAATTTGCATATCCTTGCAACTCTCTTATATCCACTATCTAATCCTCTACTTCAATCTATTTAAATATGCAATTAAAGCAACAACTTCAGGAATATCTCCTGCATTTACAGCATCTTTTACATCTTTATTTTTCATATCAGCAACTACTAATTTAGCCTCTGCAAGAGCCATTTTTTGTGCCTCTTCCCAAGTACCTAACTTAACTCCACCTTTTACATCATAAGGAGTATTAAACACTTTTTTAACAGTTAAAGCTTCTGCATAAGCAGTCTCTATATCAGCTATATTTGTGAATTGATGTTTATACGCAGGCATAATAGAACCTGGAACTACTGATGGTGGATTAAGCATATGATTCTCATGCCAATCTGTTGTACGGTAATTTCCTACACGGTGTAAGTCTGGACCAGTTCTTTTTGAACCCCAAAGGAATGGTCTATCATAAGCATACTCACCACTTAATGAGTACTGACCATATCTATCAGTTTCTGATTTAAATGGACGAATCATCTGAGAATGACACGACATACAGTTATCTTTTTTATAAACTTCTTTACCAGCTAGTTGAAGAACCGTATAAGGTTTTAACCCTTTAACAGGACGAGAAGCCTCTGCAAAGTTTGGTAAAATTTCTATAAGACCAGCAAACGCAATAACAACAAATACTCCAACACTAAAAAAGAATGGATTTTTTTCTAACCAATGAAACATAATCTACCTCCTTAAGCCATAGGTGTTTTAAACTGTGGTTCTTCTGTTAATTCTTTAGAAGAAGTTATAGTTTTATAAATATTATATGCAAACATTAAGAAACCTGCAAGATATAATACGCCTGATAATGCTCTAATCGCATAATATGGGTGAAGTACAGTTACTGTATCAATAAATGAGTACATCAAGTTACCATACTCATCAACAGCTCTCCACATCATACCTTGAGTGATACCTGCAATCCACATTGATGTAAAGTACAATACAACTGCTACAGTTTGTAGCCAAAATTGTGTTTCCATAATAGATTTAGAGTATATCTCTCTTTTAAACATTCTAGGAGTCATATGGAATATTCCTGCCATAATCATAAATACAACCCAACCTAAAACACCATCATGAACATGACCTGGAATCCAATCTGTAAAGTGAGCAATTGCATTTACTGATTTAATAGCTTGAATCGGACCTTCAAGAGTTGAAAGCATATAGAATGTTGAAGCTAGTACCATAAATTTAATTAATGGATTATCTGTAAGTTGATTCCACTCACCCTTCATAGTAAGAAGCATATTTATCGCTGAACCCCAAGATGGTAAGATAAGAACAATAGAGAATATTGAACCCATAGTTTGCATCCAATCAGGAACTGGAGAGTATAATAGGTGGTGAGAACCAGCCCAAAGATATACAAACATCAAACCCCAAAATGAAAGAAGTGATAATTTATATGAATAAATTGCTTGACCAGACTCTTTTGGAAGAAAGTAATAAATCATTGCAACGATAGGCACAGTAAACACAAATGCAACAGCATTATGTCCCCACCACCATTGAACTAGAGCATCATTTGTTCCAGAATACATAGAAACTGAGTGCATAATACTACCATAACCTGTTACTAAAGCAGTTGGAACTTCCATATTATTAAATAGATATAGCATAGCTACACCAAGGAAACAAGCTATATAGTACCATAAAGATATATATAAAGATTTTTCTCTTCTAATCCCAACAAGACCGAAAATACTAACACCCCATAACACCCAAACAATAACAATAACAATATCTATTGGCCACTCATATTGAGCATACTCTTTACCTGAAGTATATCCCAAAAGTAATGAGATAGTTGCAAGTAAAGCACCCACAAAATATAACCAAAAGTGAACCTTTCCAATAACCATCAAAAACTTTGATTCAGCCATTGAAACTTTAAGAACTCTTTGTGCTACATAATAAAAAGTAGCAAAAACTCCACTTAAAGTAAATCCAAAAATTACTACCGTAGTATGAACTGGTCTAAGTCGTGAAAAAGTACCATATTCTCCTAATAAGTAATTAAGTTCTGGAAATGCTAATTGAGAAGCTATAAGCGTACCAACTATCATACCTAAAATTCCAAACAAAATTGTTGTATAAGTAAACAATTTAGCTATAGAATAATCATATTCTAATGCAGCATTCGATTGCATGCAATACCCCCTAAATATTTTTTATTTAACTTCTTATTATATATAAATATTTATCTCAAAATACTTAAAAAAGATAAATTATGTTGATATTTATTTACTATTTTTTTATATACTTACAAAAAAAAGTCAGGAAATTAAAGATTGAAAAATACAATACTTAGAAGATTTAGATTAATAGGATTAATAGAGGGGTTATCATATTTAACTCTACTATTTTTAGCAATGCCAATGAAATATATGATGGGAGAACCAATTTATGTTAAAATTGTTGGTATGATTCATGGAATGCTATTTATAATATTTGTTTTAGCTCAAGCTAGTTTATCTGCAAAATATAAGTTTAAGATAAGAGAGAACGCCATCTTTTTTATTGCTTCTTTAATTCCATTTGGAACATTCTTCACAGATTCTAAATTAAAAAAATTAGAAAAAATATAAAATTTTATAAAACATATCTTAATATTAAATATAATCTATTATAATACAAAATATTATATTTTAAAGGGGTATTATGGCACATGTTTACGCAAAGTATGAAGATATAGATAAAGAGCAACTTCAAAAAGATATTGAAGAGGCTAGAGATACAGTAGGTAATCCTAGTGAAGAAGATTTTCAACATCTTTTAAAAATGGAAAGATGGGGAAGAATTTCCACATTTACAGGGTTTTTTCTTCTATTTTTTGTATGTAGTTTAGAGTTTTCTGTTGGAGAGATAAATAGCTATCTATTTTGGGGATTTGCCATAGTTTCAGCTATTTTAATAAGTACAGGTAATGTAGCTCGTTGGGCAAATGTAACTCATCCAGTTCTTCATGGTGCTTATGATAAAGTGCCAAATGTTCCTGCTAAATATACAAAAAAAGTTTACTCTAAAGGAAGCAGAAGAGTTCTTGATTGGGCTGATTGGATTTATCCTCCTGCTTGGGAATATGAACATAATATCATGCACCATTATCATTTAGGAGAAGATGATGACCCAGATAATGTTGAAAGAAATATGCAGTGGCTTATTAAATCAAAAACTCCAATGTGGTTAAGAATATTATTTGTTTATGTATTTGCAGGAACATGGAAATTTACATATTATGCACCTAATACCTTAAGAATATTAGAGAATAAGAAAAGAAGAGAAAATGATAAGCTTGATATGAAAGATTATGAATTTAATCCTTTTAAACCTTTAGGAACTGAGCTTTGGATGAATTATTATCTTCCTTATGCATCTTTAAAATTTATAATCATTCCTGCACTATTTCTACCTTTAGGTGTTGGAGCAGTTATTAATGCGTTAATTGTTATGATTATGGCTGAATTTTTTGCAAATCTTCACTCATTCTTAGTAATTGTACCAAATCACTCTGCTAGTGATATTTATATGTTTAATAAACCGTATAAAGGACAAGGTGAGTTTTATCTAAGACAAATTATGGGTAGTGTAAACTATAAAACTGGTTCAGATATTAATGATTTTGCTCATGGATTTTTAAATTATCAAGTAGAACATCATCTGTTTCCAAATATGCCTCTTAGCTTTTATCAGAAAACACAACCTTTGGTTAAAGAGATTTGTAAAAAGCATAATCTTGAGTATAGACAAGAGAGCGTTTTTAAAAGAATACTTATGACTGTAGACCTAATGGTTGGTAAAACACAACTTTTAAGAGTAGATGGGATTTAATCCTATCTATCTTAATTTATATTCCATGTTAGTTCAAATTTTGTTCCATTATTAAAAGTAAAATTATCATTATTATTACTAGAATTTAATTTTTTGCTAAATTGATTTATTAAATCCAATCCTAACCCATCTTCTGAAATATTATTTTTATCAAATCCTACACCATTATCTTCTATGATTAAAGTTAGA
>Ga0256826_1002401_pt1 | contig 11450 bp, 17 predicted proteins | sample CV79metaG_FD_185975 | JGI IMG/M metagenome (GOLD analysis project Ga0256826, IMG submission 185975) | Hydrothermal vent microbial communities from East Pacific Rise, Pacific Ocean - CV79 | ecosystem: Environmental > Aquatic > Marine > Hydrothermal vents | place: Pacific Ocean: East Pacific Rise... | reverse complement strand
TTTGATTTTTAGGAGTTTTTTATGTATAAAGTAAATGTTGTAAACCCATGTAGTTGTTTTGTGAAAAATGGATTTGTAGAAGAGCAAGATTTTGAAACAAAAGAGAAAGCAAAAGAAGAAGCAGAATATTTATTAAAGATTATGAACTCTAACTTTTGTCAAAAGCACGAGTTCTCTCTGGTAGAACAGTTTGGAAATCATACTATCTACATAAAACCAAGAGCTTAGAGAAATATCTCTTTAGCTCTCTCTAAATCTTCTTTTGTGTCTATACCAAAACCTGTTGATGCAACTTTTACCATTGTAATCTTTTTTTGATGGTAGATGGCTCTTAGTTGTTCTAGCTTTTCTATGTCTTCAATAGGAGCATCTTTTAAAGAACAGAACTCTTTTAAACTTTTTTTAGAAAAACCATAAATACCAATATGTCCAAAATACTTTGCTCCACCACCTTGGTTATATGGAATGGCTGAACGAGAAAAGTATATGGCATTATCTGCATCATCGAGTACAACTTTTACAAGGTTTGGATCTTCTGCTGAGTCTGCATTTATAGAGTTATAACAACTCCCCATTATAAAAGGTTCAGACTCTTTTTGAAGAAGTTGAAGTTTTTGCATCAAGGAATTTACAACATCAGGTTCGATAAAAGGTTCATCTGCTTGAACATTAATAATGAGTTCATTATCATCAAGTTCTAAGATTGTTGCACATTCATGTATTCTATCTGTACCACTTTTGTGTGTTGTTGAAGTAAGCATAGCCTCTACACCATACTCTTTACAAACTGCAATGATTTTTTCATCATCAGCAGCTACAACTACTCTGTCAAGATGGGCTACTCTTTTTGCTGTTCTGACAACCATAGGTAAACCACCAATATCAGCTAAAACTTTTTGAGGAAATCTTGTTGATGCTAATCGTGCAGGAATAATAATCATTTAATGCCTTTAAGTTATAATTACGAAATTATATCTAAGTAAGTATAAAGGGACTATCAAACTATGAGACTCTATCAACCAGAATCAGGTTACCGTTATAACTCTGATTCACTTTTTCTTTATGACTTTATAAACTCTTTTCAACCAAGGGGAAAGCTTCTTGATGTTGGTGCTGGTTGTGGAATAGTAGGTCTTTTAGTCGCTAGAGATAATAAAAAAGTTTCACTTGAAGCAGTTGAAAAACAGGAAGTTTTTGTAAAGTATGCAAAAAAAAATGCTCTTGAAAATAAGTTAGATTATAAACTTTATGAAACTGACTTTTTAGCCTTTGATGCATCAACTAAGTATGATTATATTGTTTCAAATCCACCTTTTTATCCAGAGGGTACAAAACAGAGTGAAGATGAAGTTTTAAAAAATGCACGATATAGTTCAAGTTTACCATTAGAAGCATTTTTTAAAAAAGTCTCACAACTTTTAAAACCTCATTCTCATTTTATTTTTTGTTATGATCCTACTGTTTTTGCAGATATTTGTATTGCACTAGAGAGAGTAAAAATGAGAGTAGTAGATGTTCAATTTATACATCCTAAAGCAGATAGAAAGGCTTCCTTAGTTCTAGTTCATGCCCGTAATGGTTCAAAATCTATGATGAAGATTTGGCAACCACTTATAATACATGATGATGATAAAATTTCAAATTATGCAAATGAAATATATAAAAAAGCAAATACAGAGAGTCTAAAGTGTCAAATATAATAAAAAAAGAAAATTTCCCTTATAGTTTTAACCAAGATGCTTGTGCAACTTGTGAAGGAAGATGTTGTACTGGAGAGAGTGGGTACATTTATGTAAGTAAAGCTGAAATTTATAAGATAGCAGATTTATTAAACCTAAGTGTTAATGATTTTGGAGTAAAATATCTCTTTAAGAATGGCTATAAATACTCTATAAAAGAGAATAAGTATAAAGACTCTTATGAGTGTGTTTTTTATGATAGAGAAACAAATGGCTGTCAAATATATGAAGCTCGTCCTTCTCAATGTATAACATTTCCTTTTTGGGACTATTTTAAAACAAGAGTTGATGAGTTAAAAGAAGAGTGTCCAGGGATTATTGATGATTAAAATTTTGTTGCTTTTTATACTCCCTTTTTTCTTTGTATCATGTTCTATGATGCATAAAGAGGTTATAAAGCCAAATGAAAAAGCTTTTGAAGAAGAAGATATGTATATACTATTTGCACTTCGTGCAGAGCAAATAGGAAATAATAGTTCTGCATCTGAAATCTTTGAAAAACTTTATAAAGTATCAGATAAAAAAGAGTATATTTATAGGTCATTACAAAATGATTTAACGGCTAAGGCTTATAAAAAACTTTTACAAAGAGTAGATAATCTTTTAGTTAACCTACCAAGTGACTCACAATTATTAAGATTCAAAGTGGTGGCACTTCTTGGTTTAAATCGTTTGGATGAAGCTATAAAACTCGCTGTATCACTAGCTAGTAGAACAAAAAAAACAAATGACTATCTTTTAAGTAGTGAAATTTATAAAAAGAGAGAAGAGTTTAACTTAGCAGTCAAGTATCTCGAAAGTGCTTATGCAAAAGAGAATAATGAAAAAATACTCGATCAACTTTCAATTGTTCTTTATGTTAATTTAAATCGAAAAAAAGAGGCAATCGCTCATTTAGAAACACATTCAAGAATATTAGGATGTTCTAAGTTGGTATGTTCTCGTCTTATTGCTTTTTATAGTAATGATAATAATATTGATGGATTAGTATCTACTTATCTTCGTTATTATGAAATTAAATCAAGTGAGAAAATAGCGAAGAAGATTATTCAGCTCTATTCATACAAAAGAGACTTTAAAAATCTTATAACTTTTTTAGAAAACTCCTCTAGTGATGACAAACTTTTATTACAACTCTATTCTAGTACAAAATCTTATAAAAAAGCGTACTCTTTAGCAGATAAATTATATGAAGAGACTTTGGATGTTAGTTATTTAGGACAGAGTGCAGTTTTTGAGTATGAAAATGCTAAAAATAAAAATTCAAAGAAGTTACTTCATAGTGTGGTGAAAAAGCTAGAGAAGGTTGTCGAAGTAGAGAATCAAGCTGTTTACTTAAACTATTTAGGATATATACTTATTGATCATAATCTTAATGTTTCTAAAGGAATGCAGTATATAAAACAGGTTTTAGAAATTCAACCAAATTATGCTTTTTATCTTGACTCATTAAGTTGGGGTTACTATAAACTAGGTGAGTGTAAAAAAGCAGATGAGATTATAAAAAGAGTAGAAAAACTAGAGGGTGGTAATGACCCAGAAGTACTAGAACATATAGAAGCTATACAAAAATGTTTAAAAAATAAAAAAGGTGAAAAATAGACAATGATTTTAGATGATATTATAAAAAAGACAAAAGAAGATTTAGTAAAAAGAGAAAAAGAGTTTTCTCTTGATTGGTTAGGTCGTTCTCTAGCATTTAATGCAAGAGTACCTCGTGATGTATTTCCTTACCTGAAATCAACTGAAGAAGATCCATATAGAATAATCTCAGAGGTGAAAAAAGCTTCTCCTTCTAAGGGTATTATTCGTGAAGATTTTGATCCTATATCTATTGCTCAGGCTTATGAGAGAGGAGGGGCAAGTGCTATCTCTATTCTTACTGAACCTCACTTCTTTCAAGGAAATTTAGACTATCTTGGTGGAATTCGTCGTTATGTTGGCATACCACTTCTTAGAAAAGATTTTATAGTTTCAAAATATCAAATACTTGAAGCAATGGTACATGGTGCAGATTTTATTCTTCTTATTGCGGCTGCACTCTCTAAAAAAGAGTTAAAAGATTTACTGAACTATACGCGTCACTTAGGTATGGAAGCTTTAGTTGAGGTTCATGATAAGCCAGATTTAGTAAAAGCTATTTATGCTGGAAGTGATATTATTGGTATCAACCATAGAAACCTTCAAACATTTGAGATGAATATGAACCTATGTTATGATTTAATTCCTCTTATTCCAAATGGAAAAATTATTGTAGCTGAAAGTGGCATTTATGAGCATGGTCAACTCGAAGATTTAAGTAAGGCAGGTGTTGATGCATTTTTAGTAGGTGAGTCTCTTATGCGAACTGATAATGAAGAAGAAGCCTTGAAAAAGTTAAAGCATGGAGAAAAATAAAATGATAAAAAGAAATTTAATAGTCTTAGCAACAGTAGCATCAGCACTTATGTTTAGTGCTTGTACTCAAGAAACACAAAATAAAATTGGTAGAAGTATTCAAAATTGGACAGGGACAAATGGTGTTTTAGATATTTACATGGGTGAAAAACTTGTTCAAAGGTATATAAAGATAGATAAGCTTTCCACTGCAACAGCAACAGATAACTCTGGTATTTCAAGAAATTATAGATACGGATATGGCTATCTGGATTTAAACCAAAACTATAAGGTTGATGCAGGTGAGAAAAAACTCTACTTTGAAGTGAGTAATTATTCCACTTCATATATCTTTTATGATAATCCACAAAGATAGTCCAAGTGGAAATTATAGAACTTTTTAAATTTCTTATTAACTCTAAAAGTGAAACACCAGATGATGGTGGTTTATTAGATTTTATAGAGAACTATTTAGATGGTTTCGAAGCTATTCGTATAGATGTAGAAGATGTGAAAAATCTTTTCATTTATAAGAAGTTTAGTGAAGGGGAACATCTCTGTTTTGCTGGTCATGTAGATGTAGTTCCTGCAGGAGAATCTTGGAGTACAAATCCTTATGAAGCAGTAGAAAAAGATGGTTATATCTATGGTCGTGGTACTCAAGATATGAAAAGTGGAGTTGCTGCTTTTACTCAAGCTGTAAAGGAGGCAAAAGATTTCAAAGGAACTCTCTCTCTTCTTTTAACCTCAGATGAAGAGGGTGAAGCAATAAATGGGACTATAAAGGTTTTAGAGTTTTTAGAAAACAACGATATGTTACCTGATGCAGTTGTTGTTGCTGAACCTACTTGTGAAAATGAGTTTGGTGATGCTATAAAAGTAGGAAGAAGAGGATCTATAAATGGATACCTTACTCTTAAAGGGAAACAAGGACACGCTGCATATCCAGAGAAGGCTATCAATCCTATTCATAATATTTCTAAAGTATTGGGAAATATTGCTGGTATAGATTTAGATAATGGAGATGAGTTTTTTGCTCCAAGCAAATTTGTAGTTACAGATATTCGCGCAGGTATGGAAGTAACAAATGTTACACCCAATGAGTTAAAGATGATGTTTAATGTCCGAAACAATACAAAAACAACACAAAAAGAGATTATTGAATTTATTGCAAAACATTTTAATGGTTTAGCGTATGAGTTAAAACTCACTCAGGGTTCTTATCCATTTAAAACAGATACCGATACAAAACTTGTAAAGTTTATTGATAATGCTATAGAGTCTGTAACGGGTATAAAACCAAAGCACTCAACTGCTGGGGGTACAAGTGATGCTAGATTTATTGCTCCTCTTGGGGTAGATGTTATAGAATTTGGTGTAAAAAATGACTCTATTCACTCAGTGAATGAGCGAACAACACGAAAAGAAGTAGAAGATTTATATAAAGTCTTTCAAGATTTAATTAAAAGATGGGAGTAAGCATGAAATTTCTTATACTATTTACACTATTAGTTAGTTCACTTTTTTCTTCTTCAGAATTAGGGTGGTCACATGATTATAAAAAAACATTGGAACAAGCAAAAATTGAAAATAAACTTGTTTATATTCTAATTACATCCGATAGTTGTGGTTGGTGTAGAAAGTTTGAATCTACAACACTTCAAGAAAAAGCAATACAGAAGAGACTTTATAGTGAATTTGAAGTTGTACATCTTTCAAGAGATAGAGATGTAATCCCAAAAGAGTTTAAAACATCACCTGTACCACGCCACTACTTTGTTGATGCAAAAGGTAATATTTTGTATGCAACTTTAGGATATAGAAAGGCAGACTGTTTTGATTCTTTTATGGACAATGCAGAAAACAAGCTTAAAATAAATAAATAAAAAGGAACATATAAAATGAAATTAGTACAAACAAATGAAGCACCATCGGCTATAGGACCATACTCTCAAGCAGTAGTAGCAAATGGAGTTATATATACTTCTGGTCAAATTGCACTTATGCCTGATGGAAGTGATGCACTTTTAAGTGAAGATGTCGTAACTCAAACAAAAAGAGTGATGCAAAATCTTGAAGCAGTTTTAGTTGAGGGTGGAAGTTCTCTTGATAGCGTTTTAAAAACAACTATATTTCTAGCAGATATGAATGATTTTGCTGTTGTAAATGAAATTTATGAGAAAGCTTTTGGCTCTCATAAACCAGCTCGTGCAACAGTTGCGGTAAAAACTCTACCTAAAAATGCACTTGTTGAGATAGATGCAGTAGCATTAGTTAAGTAATTAAACAAAACTTAAAGCTAGTTTGGATATAATCACGCACTTTATTGTAGAAATACATATTTTATTAAGGACCATAAATGTACGCAATTATTAAAAATGGTGGTAAGCAGTATAAAGTTTCAGAAGGTGATGAATTATCTTTAGATAAAATGTCTCTTGAAGCTGGTACTGTGATTGAGATTAAAGAAGTTTTAGCAGTTAACGCTGGTGAACTTAAAATGGGAGCTCCTTTCGTTGAAGGTGCTGTAGTAACTGCTGAAGTTATTAGAGAAGGGCGTGATAGAAAAGTTATTACTTTCAAAAAGCGTCGTCGTAAGGACAGTAAAGTTAAACGTGGTTTCAGAAGAGACTTCACTCGTGTTAAAATCACGAAAATAGCTGCATAAGCTAAATTAAAGTAGGAGCATAGAATGGCACATAAGAAAGGTCAAGGTAGTACACAGAATAATCGTGACTCGGCTGGTAGAAGACTTGGTGTAAAGAAATATGGTGGAGAAGCTGTAATCGCTGGTAACATCATTATTCGTCAGCGTGGTACAAAAGTACACCCAGGTAAAAATGTAGGTATGGGAAAAGATCATACTCTATATGCTTTAGTTGATGGTGTTGTTGCTTTTGAACGCAAAGATAAAAAGCGTCAACAAGTTTCAATTATTACTGCTGCATAATTCTACAAATATTTGAGCCTCTTGGCTCATCTATTTTTTTCTTCAATATTCGGAATATAAATTCCACAAATAACAAATATTTAATAATTTACTTTTTATTGTTACTAGTAGATTTTTAAGTATTTAAAAATATAATCATATAGGAGCTCATTTGTTTACAGATAGCGTAGAATTAACAGTCTCATCAGGTAAAGGTGGACAAGGGTGTGTAGCATTTCGTCGTGAGAAATTTGTACTCAATGGTGGTCCAAATGGTGGAGACGGTGGAAAAGGTGGTGACATCTGGTTTAAATGTGATAATAATACACATACACTCTCTCATTTTCAAAGAAAAATGCATATTAAAGCTGAAGGTGGTAAACCAGGTGAAGGCTCAAACTGTACAGGTAAATCTGGAAATAAAAGAGTTGTTATTGTACCACCAGGAACACAAATTATAGATATGGAAACAGGTGATATTCTTTTCGATATGCTTAAAGATGGGCAAGAAGAGAAGTTTATACAAGGTGGAAAAGGTGGACTTGGAAATACACACTTTAAATCACCAACTAATCAAAGACCTACCTATTCACAGCCAGGGGAAAAAGGTGAGACTAGAGCAATTAAACTTGACTTAAAACTTATAGCAGATATTGGTTTAGTTGGTTTTCCAAATGTTGGTAAATCGACACTTATTTCAACTGTTTCAAATGCAAGACCAGAAATTGCCAACTATGAGTTTACAACACTTACACCAAAGTTAGGACAAGTGAATATTGGAGATTATGAGTCATTTGTTATGGCTGATATCCCAGGTATTATTGGTGGCGCTCATGAGGGTAAAGGTTTAGGAATCAAATTTTTACGCCATATTGAAAGAACTAAAATTTTACTTTATATGGTAGATTTAGGAAATTATAGAGAATTAAAAGAACAAATAGAAGTTTTAAAAGATGAAATAGCATCATTTTCAGAAATTTTAGGAAGTTCTAAATTTGCTATTGCACTGACTCGTGTTGATATTGTTCCGCCAAATGAAGTAAATGAATTAGTTAATGGATTTTTAGAGCTTTTAGGCTTAGAAAAATCTTATAACAATGAGTTTAATTTTGATAATGATATGCCATTTTTTGTGCAAGAGAGTGCAGATACAGAACTTGGTTTTGATATTGAAAAACCTTATCTTGTTGCACCTATCTCTTCAGCAACGCATAAAAATATAGAAGCATTAAAATATGCTCTATTTAATTTAGTGCAGTCTGATAGAAAGTAGTCTTTTATGAAAAGAGTTGTTGTTAAGGTTGGTAGTGCAGTTTTAACAAAAGATGGGACAGTAGCACTAGAAAGAATGCAAGAACTAGTAACATTTTTAAGTGAACTTAAAAAGAAGTACGAAGTTATACTTGTCTCTTCTGGAGCTGTATCCGCTGGATATACCGTTCTAAAACTAGATAGAACGGTTATTAAAAATAAACAAGCCTTAGCCTCTTTAGGTCAGCCAATACTTATGAATAAATATGCAAAGAAATTTGCAAACTATAATCTACACTGTTCTCAAGTCTTGGTAACATCTGCAAATCTTAGTAAAGAAGATGATATTAAAAGAATTAAAAATACTGTTGAAGTACTTTTATCTAATAATATTATTCCTATTGTAAATGAGAATGATGCAACTTCTACGGATGAGTTAGAAGTAGGGGATAATGACCAACTCTCTGCATATATAGCAAAACATCTTGATTCCGATTTACTTATTATCCTTTCAGATATTGATGCTTATTATGATTCAGATCCAAGAAGAGTCAGTGATGCAAAAGTTCTTAAAGTCGTAGAGACGATTTCTAAAGAAGAGTTAAGTAGAGAAGCAACACCAAATAATGTATTTGCGACAGGTGGTATTGTAACAAAACTAAAAGCTGCATCTTATCTTTTAGAATCAAATATAGATATGTTTTTAGCAAGTGGTTTTGATTTAGGTGATATTAAATCTTATATGATTGATGGTGTTCATAAAGGTGGTACACTTTTTACAAAAGGAAGATAGAATGAATGTGATTTTTATGGGAACACCTGATTATGCAGAGAGAATTTTAGAACGACTTATTGATGAGTCAAATATAAATATTGTAGCAGTTTATACTCAACCAGATAAGCCAGTTGGACGTAAAAAAGTAATGACACCACCTTCTGTAAAAACCTTGGCAGTTGCGAATAATATTACAACTTATCAGCCAAATAGGCTTCGTGATGAGGATGTAGTGAATGAACTTTTAAAAATTAATTGTGACTATATAGTTGTAGCTGCATATGGTCAAATACTTCCTCGTGCTATTTTAGATCATGCTCCATGTATTAATCTTCATGCTTCAATTTTACCTCAATATAGAGGAGCTAGTCCAATTCAACAGACACTTCTTAATAATGATGCATCAACAGGTGTCACTGCGATGTTAATGGAAGAGGGTCTTGATACTGGTGATATTATAAAGATTGAGAGAGTAGATGTCTCTTCTACAATGATGGTTGAACCTCTTTTTGATAGATTAACAGAAGTTGCAATAGATTTAACGCTTGATGTATTAAATAATTTTCATACTTATAAGCCTCTAAAGCAGGATGAATCTCAAGCAACTCATTGTAAAAAAATAACAAAACAGAATGGTAAAATATTTTTTGATGATGCAGAGGTAATTTATAATAAATATAGAGCCTTTACTCCTTGGCCAGGTATCTTTTTAGAGAGTGGATTAAAACTCAAAAAAATAGAACTTAATGAAAAAAGTAGAGAGTACACTGCAGGAACCATCTTGAAAATAGAGTCTGATAGTATTGTTGTTGGATGTGAAAGAGGTTCTTTAAGAATTTTTAATGTACAACCACAATCAAAAAAAGAGATGTCTATTATAGCTTATATTAATGGTAAAAGATTGGCTCTTGAAGATACTTTTTTTTAAAACCCTTCCCTCAACACAACTCTATCTTAAAGAGTTGTTAAAAGTAAAAAAAGAGAGTTTACCTTTAGCTGTTGTTGCAGATATACAAACTGATGGAATAGGGAGTCGAAATAACTCTTGGATTTCAGAAAAAGGAAACCTTTTTCTCTCTTTCTCTCTTCCTTTAAAAGATTTACCAATAGATTTAAAACTTGAATCAGCATCAATATATTTCTCATTTTTATTAAAAGAGAGTTTAGAATCTTTAGGTTCAAAAGTATTTTTAAAATGGCCGAATGATTTATATATTGATGATGCGAAAGTGGGTGGTATGATTACAACAGTAGTTAATAATAATCTTATTTGTGGTGTTGGATTAAATTTAATAAAAAAAACGGACAATTTTGCAAAGCTAGATATAGATATTTCAAGAGAAGAGATTTTAGATAACTATTTAATAAATATAGAAAAAAAAAGTCCATGGAAGCAAGTTTTTAGCAAATATAAGTTAGACTTCCAAATAAATCAGAAATTTTTTACGCATATAAATAAAAATAGAGTTTCCTTAAGTGGAGCAGTATTAGAGAATGACGGAAGTCTAACAATAAATGGTGAGAGGATATATAGTCTAAGATGAGTGAAGTAATAGTAATTGCAAATCAAAAAGGTGGAGTAGGTAAGACTACAACCGCAGTAAATTTAGCTGCTTCACTTGCTGTTGCAGAAAAAAAAGTTTTATTAATTGACTCAGACCCTCAAGCAAATGCAACAACATCTTTGGGTTTTCATAGAAATGATTATGAGTTTAATATTTATCATGTTTTAATAGGAACAAAAAAACTTAAAGATATTATTTTAAAGTCTGATTTACCAACTTTAGATTTAGCTCCTTCAAATATAGGTCTTGTTGGAATTGAAAAAGAGTACTATGATGCAGAAAAAGCAAAAGGACGAGAACTCGTTTTGAAAAATGCTATTGCATATATTAAAAAAGATTATGATTATATTATTATAGACTCACCACCAGCTTTAGGACCAATGACTATAAATGCACTCTCTGCATCAAACTCTGTTATTATTCCGATACAGTGTGAGTTTTTTGCCCTAGAAGGATTAGCACAGCTTCTTAATACTGTTAAACTTGTAAGAAAATCTCTTAATACAAAACTAACTATTAAAGGCTTTTTACCAACAATGTTTAGTTCTCAAAATAATCTTTCAAAGCAAGTTTTTGCTGATTTAAGACAACATTTTAAGGGAAAACTTTTTAAAGATGCTGATGATAAATATATTGTAGTACCGAGAAATGTTAGATTAGCAGAATCTCCATCTTTTGGTAAACCAGCAATTCTTTATGATGTAAAATCAAGCGGTTCCATCGCATATCAAAATTTAGCACAGGCAATAATAAAATAATGAAGAGACAGACATTAGGACGAGGTTTAGATGCACTACTAGGTGAGATGGATGAAG
>Ga0256826_1002400_pt1 | contig 11451 bp, 14 predicted proteins | sample CV79metaG_FD_185975 | JGI IMG/M metagenome (GOLD analysis project Ga0256826, IMG submission 185975) | Hydrothermal vent microbial communities from East Pacific Rise, Pacific Ocean - CV79 | ecosystem: Environmental > Aquatic > Marine > Hydrothermal vents | place: Pacific Ocean: East Pacific Rise... | reverse complement strand
TGTGTATCTATCAAAAACAAAGTTATCAAAAACTCTTGCGATATCTTGGATCTGAACACCATTTCCAACATTTCCACTCTCAGCGAAAAGAGGAGTAGCTGCAGACTGTATAACTCTCTGTCTAGTATAACCTTCTGTTTCGGCGTTTACTATGTTATGTCCAGTTGTATTTATACCTACTTGAGCGGCGTTTAAACCTGTGTATCCAATATGTAGGGAGTTAAATATAGAAGCCATCTTACACCCTCACTTCTAAGATTGATGGGTTTTTAGATGCTATCTTTTCATAGCCTTCCATTTCTGTAGGTATCAATCTTTCTAAAAATTTATTATATAAGTTACTAACAACTAAAACGAGTTTCGCATAGTGTTTGTTTACTTCTCTTAAGTTGTTAAGTTCTACTTTGAGTTCATCAAGAAGCTCATGTTGCTCTTGATTTAAAAGTTTTGGGAGTTCTACATCAGGGTTAGTTGTCATCAATGATGATATTTCATGATCGATTATCGCTTTTTTTACTTCAAAGCTTTTAAGCTTCTCTTCTTTAAGTGATAATCTTTCAAACTGAGTATCATGTTCAGCTAATTTTATATCTTCTATGTCAGATTTTGTAATTTTTATAATGTCCCTTAAATCATTGAGGGCATTTTGTAAATGTTGTGACAACATATCTAACTCCTGTTTTACTTAACTTTTTTTAAAGTAAAGAATCCGCTATCTTTTGAGAGAGGGCTTCTATATTTACTTTATACTCACCAGAGCCAATAGACTCTTTGAGTTGATCTGCCTTACTTGTATCACCTTGTTTAGTAACAGGTGTACTCTGTTTTGTTTCTTTTGACTCAGCAGTTTTGCTTTGATAAGCGGTATGTACTGCTGAGGAATTCGTTTGTGAAATCATAATTTATCCTTTATGCAGCTATATCGACAAATTCATAAATTTATTAACAAATTTCACTAATTTTTTCGACTTAAATAGTCATATAGCATTTGTGAAAAACCAAAGCCTCCGGCACTCGCTTTTGAGAGTTCATCTCTATACATTGACTTATATATTTTGTCTCCTGGATCTTTTTGTGAAGAGAACATATCTTTGTCATTTTTAGCTGCATTGTCCATAAGCATCTTTATGATTACTGCCTCAAAAGCATCCGTCTGTTCACGGAGTTCTGAGTCTTCAACATTTTTGTTTATGTTTGGTATGTTTGAGTAGCCTGTTGATATTTCCATCTTAAAGAACCTTTATGTCAGCTGCTATACTTCCAGCACTTTTCATAGCTTCAAGTATAGAGATTATATCTTTTGGTGTAGCCCCTAGTTTTTGTAAAGAACGAACGAGGTTTGCTACTGTAGTTGTACCTTTTTTTGTATATATCTCATTTTCATTTAAACCTATAACTAGATTTTTATCTATAGCCATTGCACCTGCTGGAGAGATTACACTATCTTGTTCAACTATCTTTATCGTGATATCACCATGTGTTAAGATGATGGGTTTAAGTTCTATGTTTACACCTGCAACTATAGTCCCGGTTCTCTCATTTATTACGATTCTATTTTTAGGTCTATAATTCATATCGATATCTTGCACTTCAGCTAAAAACTCTATCATCGAACGGTTTTTAGGTCGTTTTAGTTTTACACTTCTTGAGTCTGTTGCTACAGCTACTTGTGTATTGTAAAAATTATTTATAGATTTTTGGACAGCTACAGCATTTTTAAAATCTGCCTCTTTAAGAGAGAGGACTGCATACTCTTGATGAAAAAGGTCTATGTTTATCTCACGCTCAATAAAACCGCCATTAAAAACTGTTCCCGCTGTAGGATGAGATTCACTTCCTGCACCACGAGTATTTCTTCCACCTATACTCACACTCCCTTGACTTAATGCGTAAATCTTACCATCAACCCCTTTAAGAGGTGTCATAAGAAGTGTCCCACCCTCTAGTGACTTTGCATCACCTATAGAAGATACTGTCACATCAAACATATCACCTTGTCTTGCAAAAGGTTTCATAGTAGCAGTGACTACAACTGCTGCAACATTTTTGGACTTAATGTCTATCGGATTCATATCGATATTCATCGCCTTTAACATGTTTGAGATAGATTGAAGTGTAAATTTTGAAGTAGTTCCATCACCTGTTTTTTTAAGACCAACGACAAGGGAGTAACCGATGAGCTGATTCTCTCGAACACCCACGATATTGGATACATCGTTGATTTTAGTGGCGTTTAAAGAGCTAATAAGTAGAGCAAAAAGTATAACTAATTTCATATATGTTTCCTTAAGTATAAAGGAAATAGCAATTACTATACCACTTCACCCCGCAAGGATGCACAAATCTGTTCAATATTTGATTTGTTTACTATACACTCTAGGTTACTTGAGCCAGCAAGAGAGGAGGAGATGTTTATCTCATCTTCAGCAGAGATAACAATAGTCGGTATTTTAATACCCTCTTCCTCCATAAACTGCAGTACTTCAGAGCTTATACCGTCTGTTAAGAAAAAGTCTAAAATTATAAAATCATAATGCTCTTTACCAAGAAGATCTTTTGCCTTGTTTATAGTGTCAGTTATAGTAAGAGTATGTGTCATCTCTAGATGCTCTATCAAAATCTTTTGATAACTCTCACTATCTTCAACTATGAGAACGTTAAAGGCATCTGAGGGAGCACTATTTACATGATAAGTATGTGACTCAACCATAGGTGTAGGCATTGAGATATAAAAACTACTTCCCTCACCCTTTACAGACTCTACCCAGATCTTTCCATTGTGGAGGTCTTCTATTATTTTTTTACTTATCATCAGTCCAAGCCCTGTACCTTGATGCTCTTTTTGATAACTATTTTCTACTTGAGAAAATGCTTGAAAAAGTCGACTAGACTCTTCCTCTGAGAGACCAACGCCATTATCTTTCACCTCAAACTTATACTCATGTACATCTGCATCATAGACCATATTTAACTCAACAACTCCATTTTCATCCGTAAACTTTATGGCGTTTGTGAGAAGATTTATAAGCACTTGTTTAAAGAGGGTCTTATCTATGTAGAGGTTTAAGGATATGATATTTGGCATCTTTAGACTTATGCTCTTTTTACTTGCCATCGGAGATACTAAAACTTGAAGCTCATTTAAGATATCTGATATATTACTCAGAGTTGGATTAAACTGCATTTTACCTGCTTCTAGTTTAGCAAAGTCTAAGATAGTATTTACTAACTCAAGAAGATTATTTCCTGCTATATTTATCTTCTCAACATACTTTTTTACACTCTCTGGTGTATCTTTTTTTATCATAAGTATCTGAGAGAAGCCTGTTATGGCGTTTAATGGTGTTCTGAGTTCATGTGACATATTTGCCAAGAACATATCTTTGGACTTGTTAGCATGTTCTGCTTTATCTGCAAAACTGATAAGAGAGAGTTCTCTCTCTTTAACTGAGATATGCAAGTCTAGGACTTCTAAGAGCAAATTTATCATCTCTATGAGATAGTCACTATTTTGTATCTCTTTTAACTCTATAGCTACAAACATATCTTGAGAGTAGTGACGTATATGTTTAATAATAGTAAATTTATTACTAAAACTATTTTTAGTCTCTATTTTTACACTCTTGATTGCCCAAGTTAGTTCACTAAGTAGTGTCTTTGAAATGATATTTTCTAAGATATGATTGAGGTCTTTATTATCATCATTCTTATAATTTTTATCGTAAAAGAGTTCTGTTGTTTTTCGCATAGCCCGTATACCGGAGTCTAAGGCTAACTTTCCATCTTCTAAAGAGCTCTGAAGAGTTTTATCCAACATAGATTTTAAAGTTACGGTTAACTGCTCTAGTGCTTGATAGTTGGCGTTTAAAGTCTCCTTACCTCCAGAGAGTAGCTCCTCTTTTATAAGTGTAAAGATCTTATGCCAATCTTTATGCGTACTATTTATCTCTTCTATGTTTACACCAAGAACATACTCATACTGACTCTCTTGTATCAGTCTATGAAGCATCTGACCAAAGGAGCATATCTCCGCACTCTCATCTATAGATTCTAAGTATTTTATATCTCTATTTTCTACTGCTAAAGCTACTTTTTTCATGTTGAGGGTATGTTTATTAAACCCTAAATATATCTCGTTTTGAACATTCAGTCCAGCTCTTTTATCTTTAAGGTACTGAAGCTGTTTATCTTTTTGTATATAGTAACCATCATTCATCAGATGCTCTACAAACTTTAAAAGTTTAGAAATTAACGAGCGATTTTCTTTGACTACTTCATTTATTTCTGACATCTTTAGGATTATCTCGTTTAGAGCCCAAAAACCATAACTCACTTTAGCAGGTTCAAGTTTTATAGAGTAGTGAACAGAGCCTATGAAATGAACTCTTGAAACATATGCTTCTCCTACATCTTCACTCAAAACATAAGTTAAAAAATTTTTTATCTTCTTTAGAAGCATACTCCCATCTGTATGGGCAAGATAAAGGCTTAAGTAGGGATTATTTAAAAGGTAGTTTTGAGCAAACTCATCGATAATGATATCACTCAAGGAGTTTGCAAACTCTTTGAAGTTTTCTCGCTGTTTTAGATCCTCTTTTGAGATAAAAAAACTGTTTAAAAGAGAGTCAATCTGTTCTTTGTTCATAGTTTACCTCTTAGATGTATTTTTCTATCACACTTTGGAGTTCATCCATATTTATAGGTTTAGATACAAAATCATCAAAACCATGCATGAGCATTCGCTCTCTATCTCCAGTAACAGCGAGTGCTGTCACCGCGATAATAGGTTTAGTATAGTGATACTCTTCTCTTAGCATTGTAAAGAGTGCTAAGCCATCTATTTTAGGCATATTTATATCACTTAAAATCATATCGTACTTATCGAGTTGAAGTTTTAGTACCTCATCAGCACTGGCATAAACTTCTACACTTATATCAGGGAAAATGATCTCTAGCATCTCTTCTAAAACCATTCTATTGAGTTCATTATCATCTACAAAAAGTATGTTCATGAGTCTATGCCGTTTATGATGTCCATGATAGTCGTGGCACTCTCATCATCTTTATACTTCTCTTTGATCTCTAAAAATTTATCTAGATTATCTAAAAAAAGTTCTGTTAACTCTGGGTCAAAATGAACACCAGAATCTTGTTTCATGATTTCTAAAACTCTCTCTAGTGGCATAGGCTCTTTATAACAGCGTTTAGAACTCAGTGCATCAAATACATCTGCGATAGTGATGATACGAGCATATAGATCTATATCTTTACCACTCTTTCCATTTGGGTACCCACTCCCATCCCACTTTTCATGATGCTCAAGAGCTATGATATGTCCCGCTTTTAAAACAGGGTACTCATCAGCACTCTCAAGCATCTTAGCTCCAAGTGCAGCATGCTGTTTCATAATCTCAAACTCATTTCCCTCAAAGCGACCAGGTTTTAAAAGAATACTATCGGGAATACCAACCTTGCCTATATCATGAAGGGGAGCAGCATACAAAATCAACTCGCACTCCTCATCATCAAGCCCATAAAGATGTGCTAGAAGTTTTGAGTAGTGGCTCATTCGTTTTATATGTCCACCTGTCTCTAAGTCTCTAAACTCACTCGCTCGACCAAGACGAACAGAGATCTCATACTCTGTTTTTTTCGCCAAGAGGAGAGTTTTTTGAAGTTCTTTTGTTCTCTCTTCTACCTGCTCTTCTAAGATCTCTTTCTGATTTTGAACCTGTTTGTGGTAAACATTTAGTTTTGCATAGTTGAGTGTTCTAGCACATAGTATAGAGATATCATAAGGTTTTGCGATAAAGTCACTAGCCCCTAAAGTGATAGCTTCATGCTCTTTTTCTGGATTAGCAGTTACTATAAGAACGGGGAGTTGTTCATGGCGTTTATCTGCACGAATCTTTTGTAAAACTTCTAAGCCATTCATCACAGGCATACTAATGTCTAAAAGGACAACATCAAACTCTTCTCGCTCTAAAATATCTAAGGCTTCTTGTCCATTTATAGCATTTGTAATACTTACATATTCGTACTCATCAAATGCTGCTTCAATGAGGTCTAGATTAAACGGCTCATCATCAACAGCCAAGATAGAAATATTTTCTAGCATAACAACTCCATTTAAACATAATGATCGAAATATTAATCATTATATATTAAGATAATTAAGAGTTGTATTAAAGCTCATCTTTTGGAGTGAAATAGGTCAAAGTTGTGTTTCCGAACTTTTTCACTTTTGTGATATAAAATGCCCCAAGTTCATCATCAAGCTCTAATCCTGTCATATGTTCTACTATGATCATTTTCACTACTTCTTCGGGTAGGGAGGCTATAAGCTTCATAGTTTTGTTATAAATCTCCTCCATTCCCTCTCGAATACTAAAAGGAGGATCTACATAAAAGTAGGCATCTTCACCACTCTTTTTGAGTTTTGAGACAACGGCATTTATGTTTGAAAAACTATCACCACCATAGACACTACAGCTACTTGGGTCAGTTTGAGATATGTTAGACTTGAGTGTTTTAAGAGCATCACGATCTTTTTCCATAAACATTATCTCTTTAGCTCCACGACTCAGTGCTTCGAGTCCTATTGACCCACTCCCAGAGAAAACCTCAACAAAGTTTGCATCAACTATATCAAACTGAAGTGTATTAAAAAAAGACTCTAAAACTATTGTTTTTGAACTTCTTGTTGTTGTTTTACTTGGAAGATTTAAAATCTTTCCTTTAAACTTACCACTGATGATTTTTTTTGTAAATTTTTTACTATTATTTTTCATAAAATGCTTTTACTGCTCTTAATATATTTGATTGGTACTCATTTGTTAAAAAGGCTATACGTTTTTCTAGTATCTCAAAATCCATCGGTTCACTCTTATCTTCTATCTTCACTGGAGTAGCTGGAGTTGTCATTAAACGAGCTTCAAGTGCTAAGATAAGCTGTGACTTTGAAAAAGGTTTTAAAAGATCTGCTGAAGCATCTGTTCCTATATAAAAACAGCGTTCATCATTTAAGCACTCAACATCTCTTACGACGATATCACATTTTTTTGAACTTGTTAAATGATTATCTAAAAAAAGTTCTAAAGACTTCTGCAGTAGTGGAGAGTGGCACTCTACGGCTATTTTCATGACTATCCTTCTAAGTAGTAATTTATACTATATTTTATATCTTCATCCATATCTGTTGCACTACTCAAGAGCCATCGGGCATAGGAGTTATCATTTAAACATATCTCTTGGATATACTTACCTTTATACTTTCCAAAGGTAAACTTCTCAAGCAGTACATTTTTAAAACTTAACTCCTGCATCATCTCTACATCTGCCATATCAAGGAGATATAAAAACAGAAGCTCACTTACAAGAGCATCACAGAGTGCATTATGTGCATTTAAAGCATCTTTGATTCCATACTTCGCTTTTAGTTTCTCTTCTGATCTATAAAGTCTTAACTCATATCTTAAAACTTGTAAAGAGAAGAGCTCACACTCTGGTATAAGATGCTTAGTAGCTCGAAGTGTATCTATCATTCCTCCCTTCCACATAAGACCATGTGCAGCTAACATCTCTAAGTCAAACTTTATATTATGTGCTACTAAAGTATTCTCTACACTATTATTCTCTTTGAGATATTTATAGATATTACTCTCTTTAAATACTGCTGCATCTTTTATCTCTTCATTTGTAATATGATGAACACTTGAAGCTTCGGGTGGTATCTTCTTGCCCTCGTTTATAAGTTCATACATATAAGAATTGGCGTTTAATACTGCGATAGAGACGATTTTAGAACCTGATTCTAAACCTGTTGTTTCTAAGTCTATAAATATCAACATTTTTTTATCTTCACCTGTTTACACCGACTCCCTAAAATCATAAAAGAGAAATATCCAGCAACTAATATGAAACTATAAAGTATATAGATATTAAACCAATCAAAGATAGATTCACTCTCACTAAAAAGAGTACTAAAAACTACCGTAACTATCATCTGCGCACCTACGAGCCAGATGATAAGCATAAACCATTTTCTCCACACTTTAACTAAGTCTCCATATCCAACAACTTCTATAAGTTCACTTTTTTTCTCATTTTTACAGGAGTAAAGCTCTAGTACAAAACCAGAGTTACAACTGTTAAACACATCACGAAGTCCTCGAAACAGAGCTAAAAGAAGTGCTATGTTCCATACTATCGCAAACCAAAAGATAGAGATATCAAAGAGTGCTCCATAGACTTCACCACTAAGAGGAACTAAACCCTGTTTAACATATATAAAAGCTGTTATTATCAGGGTAAAGAGTGCTGCAAAAAGAGAGGTACTCAGAGTTAAACGCCAAGCCCACTTCAGCCATAGCAGAAGATAAAATCTACTCACTTACTTTCCCAAAATGCTCAAGTACATGGTGATAATGTTCTAGTGTCATAAAACTCTTCTCAAATCTATAACGAATGATAAACTCAACAACTTTATCCTTAAACTCAGTATCAACACTCTCCACTCTACCAAAATATGCAAGAGAGCTATTTTTACTCTTAACCTTAGCTGTTTTATCATAGCTTATTGCTAGAATCTGGAGATATTTTCTCTCTTTTATCTCACCTAAGTTCTCATCTAAGAGTGAAGCCCCTGAAAGATTAATAGCCTTAAAATCAAATATATTCTCAAATTTTTCTACTTTTTTGTCTATTCCAATCTCAAGATATAGTGTCCGTAATTTAATCATATTTTGTTTACGTTCAAGCTCATAACTTGAGATTTTATTTGTTAAATTTTTTAATCTGTCTAGGGCTGAGCTCATGTAATTTCCTAAAAATTTGATATAAAAGTATATCAAAAAAAGGATTACTTAGGGTTTAAAAGGGTATAATGTAAGTACATTTATTATTTTATAGGAATGACAATGAGACACTTACTTCCCCTATTGTTAGTATCAACTCTTTTACTCTCAAATGAAGAGTTGAATTTCGACGATGATTTCTTACAGAGTTTAGAAGATGTAAGCGAAATAGCTACAAAAAGTAAGCTTAATATTGATGATGCACCCTCTTTTGTGACAGTACTGCATAGTGAAAAACTTCAAAAACTTGGTATAGACAATGTATTTGAAGCACTTGGACAGGTTCCTGGTGTCCAGTTAAAACGTGAGGCGAGTGGTGTGCCTGTCGTTATATTTCGTGGTGTGACTCAAAAGGGTGAAGTTAAACTCATGGTTGATGGTGTACCTGTAAACAACACCTATCGTGGTTCTATATATCACTATCTAGACTTTCCTATAGAGCTAGTTGAGCGCATAGAGGTCATACGTGGTGCGGGCTCAGTTCTATATGGAAGTGGTGCCATTAGTGGTGTTATAAACATCATCACTAAAAGTTCTGATAATGAAGATACAAATACTCTCTTTATCTCCGCTGGAAGTCATGACTACTATAAAGGTGGAGCTATAGTCTCTTCAAAGATTGGTGATGTTAAAATCGCTATAGATACCTACTACCAAGATCATCAAAAAATGATCGACTCAACAGACCGCCATCTCACAGACTACTCAGTTGGTTTAAAAATAAATGATGAACATTTTGCACTTCTAGCCAGAGTTAAAAAATCAACGATAGGAAATGCCTATGGAGTTATAGGTGCGGCAGACACTGATAAAAACAAATATGACAACTCAAATGGAGCTTTTTTTACACAACTCTCTTATAAAAACGATATTGCTAAAAAGAGTCAGATAGAAGTTTTTGCAGGTTTTAATAGATATGGGCAGGTTGTTGAAGCGAAACATCCAATAAGTTCAGCTACAATTGACGCAAGCTATAGTGAGAACTCCTATGTTGGGCAGGTAGACTTTAGATCCTCTCTTATACCTAACAACGAACTCTTAGTTGGTATAAGGTATGAAGATGCAAGTGTACAAAGTAGTGAATGGAAAACAGGTAGTACACAGTTAACACCGATTACTGACCCTGATTCTAAACGCCAAACTTCGTCAGTATATTTTAATGACAAATATATGGTTTTAAATGATCTAGATATCTCAGCAGGTCTTAGATATGACAATTATTCAGACTTTGGTAATGCCTTCTCACCTACATTAGGAGTTGTATATAGAGTAAATGAGCAGTGGAGAGTAAAAGCTCTCTACTCAAATGCTTTTCGTGCACCATCATGGATAGAGCTCACTTCAAACCCCAACTTACAAGCAGAGACATCAAACTCTCTTGAAGCTGGAATCATCTATAAAAAAGATCAAAACTCAGTAGTCCGTTTAAATGTCTACAAAACAAAAATAGATGATCTCATTACAAAAAGTCCTACTACAAACAGATATATACAGACAGAATATGCAAACTTTGTAGGCACCGAATTTGAATTTTCATTTACACCTAACAATCAGCTAGAATTTGACTTTTTTGCCTCTTATGTTCAAGCAAAAGACCAAGATGGAGAGGATTTAGCTGATGTTGCGAACACTCTGGCAACTGCATCTGCCATTTATGAGCTTGATTTTGGAGTAAGCCTTGGTGGACTTTTTAAGTATGTTGGTAGTTCTAAGCGTAGTAGTGATGATATAAGAGCAAGTACCCCAACGAGCATCATAGTTGATACAACTCTCTCTTATAGTTTTAAAGATGTTACGGCATCTTTTATCATCAAGGACTTTTTTGACAAAGGAACGTACTATGCTCTCCCTACTAGCACAACAAACAATGACTTTTACGATGGTGGAAGAACAGCTTTAGTAAAAGCATCATGGGATTTTTAAGATGAAAATACTTCTACTATTACTAAGCCTTATCTCCTCTGTATTTGCTCTGAGTATAAATGACACACTTTTAAAAGTACATGCAACGCTTGTACCAAAAATCTACCTTATGGATTACAAATTTCAAGATAAACTTAAAAACAACACTATTACTATCGCTATTATGTATCATGGCAATGACTATAGAGATGCAAAAAAGCTGAAAAATCTCATCCTAAGTAGATATGAAAATGGTATAAAGAGTTACAAGGTAGAACCTAAAATTGTAAACTATAAAGAGATCCAAAGAGTAGAAGCTAACATATACTACCTTTTACCCACAGTAAGCCAAGAGATTAAAGAAGTGGTCAAAAAAGCTGATACAAATGATGCTCTTACTTTCTCCTATCTACGAGATGATTTAAAACATGGAGTTATGATCTCACTTAATGTCTCTAAAAAGATAAAACCTCTTCTCAACCTATCTGCTATAAAGAGTCATAAAATTGTATTTAGACCCGTTCTTATAGATATATCTACTATCTACAACAAAGATTTGGAATCAACACTTCATGATATAAGCATAAAAGATTTTCATTTTTATAGAGTGTACCAGGTATAAAATAGATGAAAATAAACTTTAACTCAATTACAGTAAGAACTATCACACATATAGCAGTTTTTACTATCGCTT
>Ga0256826_1002399_pt1 | contig 11457 bp, 10 predicted proteins | sample CV79metaG_FD_185975 | JGI IMG/M metagenome (GOLD analysis project Ga0256826, IMG submission 185975) | Hydrothermal vent microbial communities from East Pacific Rise, Pacific Ocean - CV79 | ecosystem: Environmental > Aquatic > Marine > Hydrothermal vents | place: Pacific Ocean: East Pacific Rise... | reverse complement strand
TGTGGTTTGAGAGTATCACTCAGCTCTTTAGCCGAAGAGAAAGGTCGCTCAGCAACTATAACAGAAGCAATTTTTTTGTAGTTTCTAAGCTCCCCATACTCTAAAAGAATTCTCTCTAAATCTGCTTTTGAGTACTCATTTACAACTCTACTGGCATCAAGAGGAGCATCCTTATCCATTCTCATATCTAAGTTTTCACTCTCATACGAAAAACCTCTATCTTTTTGGTCTAACTGAAGAGAAGAGACTCCTATGTCTGCTAGAACGCCCTTGATTTTAGAGACATCGTACTCTTTGATAATATCTTTTATAACAGCAGAGAAACGCCCTTTTCGTATGCTAACTCTCTCTGCGTAGGGCTCTAACCTCTGTGTTGAGAAATCTATGGCTGTCTGGTCTTGGTCAATAGCGATGAGTTGAAGATTTGGATTGGCTTCAAGCATCATAGAGGAGTGCCCACCATATCCCATTGTACAATCTATAACAATTCCATCCTCTATTTCACTAAAAACTTCTAAAACTTCACGATAGAGAACTGGGATATGTGGAATATTTTGCACTAATAACCTTTGAATAATATTTTATACAGATTATACTGTAGTTTTGTAAAATTTAATTTTTAATAGTGTATGATTAAGCAATAAATTTTTTTAACTTAGGATTCATATTGATTGCAAACTATTATTTAGAAATTATTGGATTAATAATTTTACTCTCTATTCTCTCTATTTATCTATTAACTAAAAATAAAAAAGATATTAAAAGTATTAAAAAAATCGATGTTCAAGAAAACTTTGATGCAGATGAAAATATTTTAGAAATAGAAGTTGAAGATGAGTTTGATAGCACTACAAAAACTCAAGAGTCTCAAAACACTTTAATCAATGACAGTTTTGATGATATAGAAAATGGTACGGAAGAAGGTAGTTTTGGTAAAGAACTATTTATCGAGACGGTATTTGAACCTACTTCCCAAACGACAGACAGTAAAATAATTCCAAAAAGAAAAGTTCCTGCACATGGAAAGATTGTTAAAGAGAATTTTAAAGAGTTTGCAGGAACAAGAATACTCGTTGCAGAAGACAACATAATCAATCAAAAAGTTTTAAGAGCACTCCTTAACGATACAGGTATAGAAGTTGTTATGGCAGATGATGGTCAAGAAGCTCTTGATATACTTACACAAGACTCTAATTTTACCATTATACTTATGGATGCTCACATGCCTAGAGTCGATGGATTTGAAGCAACAAGAATCATACGCGAAAACCCTGACTATAATCATATTCTTGTTGTTGCACTCAGTGGTGATACAGCAACTGATGATATAAAGAAAATGAGTGAAGCCGGAATGCAAGAGCATTTAGAAAAACCTCTAAGAATGGATCATTTTTATGACATACTCTATGCTTATACAGGAGGAGAAGAGGTTAATAATACATCATCAAAGATTTTGAATATAGAAGAAGGTATTTTCATCTGTTCCGGAGATGAAGAATTTTACTATGAAATTTTAAATGAATTTATTACTAGTTATGCCAACTCAGCAAATACTATGCAAACCTATTTTAGCAATGCACAATTTAAAGAGATGGATAGACTACTTTTAGATATTGTAGGTATAGCTTCTAATATAGGTGCAACAGATTTACATGTTACAGCCCTTCTTCTTAAAAATAAACTTCTTAATAATGAGATAATGGAGTCTCAAACTATCCTCAAAAAGTATGATAACAACCTACAATTACTCATAAAAGAGATTCAAAAGCTCTCTTAAACTTTTTTATACCTTTAAATTAAAAATTAACATGTTACCTTAATACTGAATTTTTTATAAATTTTCAGTATTAGTTACATATATTGACATATGTCAACTAAACTTAATTCTAAAAATTATAAACTACATTGATTCTGAAATATTACATACACGACAATTGTATTTTAGATGGTTCAAAGTTGATTAACTTCAACTAATTAATAGGAGGGTACAGTGGCTAATAAATCCGTATGGAGCGACAATCGTTTCTGGGCACGTTCAGCAGCTTGGATTACAGGTTTTGCATCAGTATTACTTATTTGGTTAACATTTGACACAGCGGGTCAAATATCAATGGGTACAGATGCCGATTTACAAAATGGTGTAACGAAGAGGGTTCCAGGACCTACCGTTATTAATTATAAGATTACTTATGAAATGAGTACTAAACGTGGTCATGAAGTTCCAGTAATTGGGGAAAAAGAGAAGTTTTTTGGTAGAGATGACTGGTCTGAGGAAGAAGCAGGTGCTTTACTTCACTTAGGTAAACTAGGTTCTCAAACTAAAAACTGTATGAACTGTCATACACTTCTTGGAAATGGGGCATACTATGCACCAGACTTAACAAAAGCTTGGTTAGATCCAGCATGGGGACCAGAAGGTTCAATGCAAGCAATGACTGGGAAGAGTACAAAAGAAGAAGCGATGGCTGAATTCTTACAACATCCATCAACATACCCTACGCATGCACGTATGATGCCAAATCTTGGTATTACTGCAGATGAAGCTAAAGGTTTAGTTACATTCTTGAAACACATGTCATCAATTGACACAAATGGTTTCCCAAGAAACTTTGGAAAAATTCAAGGAGCAGTTCATGGCAAATAATCACTTAACAGGTATTGGAAGCGAATCTAAGCAGTTAGCAACATGGTATTTCACATTTGCTATCATTCTTTTTGGTGCTCAATTATTGTTTGGTTTAGTAGCTGCAATTCAGTATATTATGCCAGGTTTCTTATTTGAGTTGTTAGACTTTTCTGTTGCAAGAATGTTACACATTAATGCACTTGTTGTATGGATGGTTTTTGCAATGTTTGGTTCAGTTTATTGGTTACTACCAGATGAAACAGGAATTGAGACTATAGGTATTAAAGTTGGTAAATTACTTTACTGGGTATTTGTTGCAGCTATCGTTGTAGTAGTACTAGTATATCTATTTGTTCAAGTTGGACCAGCAGATGAAATGTCAATTTGGTTTATCCATGAAGGTCGTGAGTATATTGAAGCACCACGTTGGGCTGATATTGGTATTGTTGTTGTAGCACTTGGTTTTGTTGCTAACCTTTTCTTAACAGGAATTAAAGGTAAACAATCAGGAATCGTTACAGTTCTTATGGCAGATATGATCGCTTTTGCAGGTCTTTACTTAGCTGGTATGTTCTTTACAGATAATATTTCTGTTGATCAGTACTGGTGGTGGTGGGTAATTCACTTATGGGTTGAAGCTACTTGGGAAGTTTTCGTTGGTGCTTTAGCAGCATACGGTCTTATTCAAATGATTGGTGCTAACCGTAAAGTTGTTGAAATGTGGTTATGGATTGAGGTAGCTATGCTATTTGGTTCAGGTATTTTAGGAATCGGTCACCACTACTTCTGGATTGGTACACCTGAGTACTGGTGGGAAATTGGTGCACTATTCTCAGCACTAGAGCCATTACCACTTGTAGCAATGTTCATCCACGTTATGTATGACTGGGGTAAACAACAAGGTAAACAAAATGCAGCAAGTATTGCAGCAGGCGAAGAAGATGTTTCAGTTATCAAAAACTCTCCAGCTTTCTTATGGTTCTGGATGAATGCTTTTGGTAACTTCTTAGGTGCTGGTATATGGGGCTTTTTCCATACACTACCACAAGTAAATCTTTATACACACGGTACACAGTTTACATCAGCTCACGGACACTTAGCGTTCTTTGGTGCTTATGCAACTATTCTTATCGGTATGATGTATCTTGCTATTCAAGGTACAAATGGTATTAAAGTTATGAAAAATACTAAAGCATCAATTTGGTCAATTAGTCTTTTAGTTGGTGGTATGATGGGTATGACTATCGCACTTACTGTCGCTGGTTATGTTCAAGTTCTAGTTTCTCGTGCACAAATGGGTGCTACATGGGCTGGTTACTTTGATGGACAAGCTGGTATGTGGTTTGCACAAGCTATGGATTGGAGACTTGTAGGTGGATTAATGATGTTTACAGGTTTTGCACTATTAATTAAAGATATGTTAAGTACTGGTAAAAACCCAGTACACGAAAGATAAGGAGAGATACTATGTTTGAACAGATGACAGACGTTGTACCAAGCTTTTTTGCTTGGTTAAACCAAGGTCCATTAACACTTACGATTTTTCTTCACTCTATTATTGTACTTCCAATGTTATGGATTTACAAACAAGAGAAAACTCGTTTAGAAAACGAAAGTTAAAAAAAGTTCTATTTGTCGACGGGCTCCATTGGGGCCTGTCTATCTTAATTTTAAAGGAAGAATAAAATGAGATTTAATAAATTAGTAATGTCAGCTGCTGCTTTAGCAGTAGTAAGTTCAGGTCTTTTTGCTGGTACTTCACATATGAATGTGGAAAAAATGTTTGAAAAAGAGTGTCAGGGTTGTCACGGTCCAAATCACGAAGGTGGTGTTGGTTCTGATTTACGTCCTGGTGTTATTGCAAAGAAAAATTCATATATGCTTGCAGAGACTATCTTAAATGGTCGTCCTGGTACGGCTATGCCTCAATTTAAAGAAAAATTTAAAAAAGGCGATGCTGATAAAATGGTTGATTATCTTCAACATTTTAAAGGTAAAAAAATGGCTGTCCTTTCAATGGACAATGTAAAAGCTGGTTGGAAACCACTCAATGACAGAATGGCTCTTCTTAAGAAGTATCCACATGCAGTTGATGTAAAACATGTTACAGATATCTGTTTTGTAACTGAAAGAGATGCTGCTCGTGTTGTATTTTTAGATGGTACAACAGGTAAGGTTCTTTCACGTCACCCAGCAGGTTTTGCTGTTCATGTAACAGTAACAAATAAACGTCAACCACGTTACGCTTACTCAATCTCTCGTTCAGGTTTAGTAACAATGTTTGACCTTGCTTCAAAAGGACAACAAAAAATTGCTCAAATTCAAGTTGGTTCTGATTCACGTGGTCTAGCAGTTTCACCAGATGGTAAATACCTAATGGCTGGTAACTATGTACCAGGTGGAGCAATCCTAATGGATGCTATGACACTAAAACCACTTAAAGTTTATCCAACTTCAAGTGTAATTGACATGGATGGGAACATTGGTTCTTCTCGTGTAGCTGGTATTTATGATACACCATATGGTCCATATATTGCATTTGCACTTAAAGATGCTGGTCATGTTTATATCGTAGATTACTCTAAAAAAGGGTTCCCAATCGTCGGTGATATTCCAAATATTGGTAAAATCTTACACGATGGTTTTGAAAATGAAGGTAAAGAGATTGGTCGTTACTTAATGCAAGCATCACAAGGTTCTGATGTTATGGGTATAGTTGACTTTAAAACTAAATCTCTTGTTGCAAAAGTATATACTGGTCCAGGAAGCAAGCCGCATCCAGGTCAAGGTTCTTCATGGTATAACGATCAATATGGTCAAGTTCATGCTACAAATAGTATGAATGTTGGTGATGTTGTAATTTGGGATAATAACTGGGATGTTGTACGTCATATTAGAACTGCTGGTGGTGGTCTTTTTGTTGGTACAAGTGAGCATACACCATTTATTTGGTCAGATTGTGTTCTTGGTGGTCCATCTAACTGGAATAAAATCTATCTAATTAACAAGCAAACACTTGAAACGGATAGAATTCTTACAGTAGGTACTTCAAAAGGTACTATTACAGATCCTGTAACACACAAAACTCTTTATAGTTGGAAAGTTCCAACTGTTAAAAATAAAAAAGGTGAAGCTGTAGTTCCTCGTATCTTACATGCTGAACCTGCAAATCATGGTCACTGGACAATGGTTTCAGAATGGAATGCTGGTCGTATCGGTATATATGAAGCTAAAACAGGTAAATTTGTTAAATATATCAAAGGTTTAACAACTCCTACATTTACTTACTCTATCGAGCACCGTCAAACAATTCCAGGAGCTTAGGCCCCTAATTTTCTCTCCTTTTGGAGAGAAATTCCTTCAAACTTTACAAACCTACACAAACTTCATCAAATATTGTCAAACTTGACTAAAATCAATAAGATACTTATAATAAATTGCTATTCTTTACCTATGAAAAAATATATGATTTTAACATTCACATTAGCCTCACTTTTATACTCTCAAGACTTAGATGGTAAAAAAGTCTTTGAAACTTACTGTTGGGGCTGTCACCATCAAACCGCAGTTGCCTTTGGACCACCCTTTAACGAAATTGCAGCCAAACGCACAAAAGAAGAGATACAAGCTTATATTATAGAGCCAAAAGCTATGTACAAAGCATTTGGTTACAAACGTAGTGTTATGACACAACTAAAACTTAACGACGAAGAGATAGAGTCTATTAGTGACTATATCCTTACATACAAAGGTAAATAATGTTTAGACTATCCAATCTAATATCATCCGTAGTGGAAGATAAACCAGAGAGAATTTTAGATGGCTCCATAGCTATTTGGAACTTTACAAACCGCTGTAATCTCTCATGTTTACACTGCTACTCAAAATCAACTCTCGATGAAGTAGATACACTCACAACACCGCAAATTAAAAAAACAATTTTAGAGATGAAAGCTAATGGTGTTAAATTTATTATCTTCTCTGGTGGTGAACCACTTACAAGAAAAGATCTCTTTGAGATCGCTGATTTTTGTAAAGAGAATGGGATTATTACTTATCTTTCAAGTAACGGTCTCTACTTTACTAAAGGGAATGTTCAAAGAATTGTAGATACCTTTAACTACGTTGGAGTAAGTATAGATGGTGATGAGCCTACACATGACTACTTCCGTGGTCTAAAAGGTGCCTTTAAAGAGACTCTTAAAGCTGTTCAGCTTGCAAACTCTACTGGAGCTAAGGTTGGAATTCGTTTTACGATGACAAAAGATACTATTAACTCTCTAGAGTATATATTTGACTTAGCTGAACGTGAAAATATTCCTAAAATCTATGTTTCTCACTTAGTCTACTCAGGACGTGGTTTAGACAACCTCAAAATGGACTTAAGCAAAGAGCAGAGACGCGAAGCGATGGAGTTCATTTTAGCTAAAGCATTTGAGTACTATGAAGCTGGTAGAGATATTGAAATTGTAACAGGAAACATGGAGATGGATGGAATTCTCTTCTTAAATGAGTTTGCTTCGAGATATCCAGACTTAAAAGCTAAAATGCGCGATAGACTTGTAAAATGGGGTGGAAACTCTGCAGGACGTAAACTACTCAACATCAACTCAGAAGGCGATGTAAGACCAGATCCATTTTTTCCTCTTACAGTAGGAAATATTATAGAGCAAGATTTTGGCGATATTTGGCAGTCAGGAGAGCTTCTTGACGAGCTTCGTATCCATCCAAGAAAACATATTAGTGGTGTCTGTGCTACATGCGAGCAGATAGATATCTGTAATGGTGGAAGTCGTGCACGTGCTTATGCAATTACCGGAGATTTGTGGAGTGAAGACCCATCATGTTATTTAACCCAATTAGAAAGAAAGAGAGATTAAAATGGTATTAAAAAGATTATTATTAAACACAACAGTTGTAATTTTAGGTTTAACAAATATATATGCAAGTCCTATCAATGACAAAATATTTGTAGTCGAGAGAGAAAGTAGTTCTCTTGCTATCATAGAGAATGGCCTTCCAAAATCTCACTTAACGGGTATGCACAATATGAATCATGGAGTTGTTAAGTTTGATGGGAAAGATGGTTATCTTATAAGTCGTGATGGCTGGGTAGTAAAGTTTGATCCAGAAAAAGAGACAAAAGTAAAAGAGCTTAAGACAAGTGATAGTGCTATAGGTTTTACAATCACAAAGAATTTTTTAGCTGTTGCAAACTATGCGAAAAAAAGTGTTGATATTTTAGATAGAGATCTCAATCCACTACAATCATTTGAAACAGGCAGTAAAAATGTTGGGATTAAAACATATAAAGAGTATCTCATATTTTCGCAAATGGATAATGATAAAATTACTGTTTTAAAAGATACAAACTTTGGTAAAGGTCTTCCAAAATTTGTGATTTATAAAGAGTTTGAAAATGTTGGTGTTATGCCCTTTGATGCGATGATAAAAGATAACAACTTTATTACAGGTTTTTTCCAAAGTAAATTTTTTGGAGTTGTAAATCTTGACACTATGAAGTACTCAAAAATAGATATTTTACTTGACGATAGAAAACCTGTACTTAAAGTGCCACACTTTGGTTTTTGGAGTATTGGTGGTGGATATGTTTTCATTCCAGCCGTTGGGAACAACAAGGTCTTAGTCTACACACCTGACTTTAAATTTGTTCAAAACATTGAAACAGAAGGTCTTCCTGTCTTTACTGCACTCTCTCCTGATAAAAAATATTTAGCGGTAACCTTTAGTGGTAAAAAATTTCCAGTTATTCAAATTATAGATACAACAACACTCAAAATCATAAAAAGATTTGAATTTAAAGGCAAGGTATTGCATGTAAGATGGTCAAATACCAAACCAAACCTGTATATATCAGTTAATGATGCAAATACAGTAGCAGTAATCAATACAAAAGATTGGTACCTATCTCGTGAAATATTTGGTATTAAAAAACCATCTGGTATATTTATTTATGAGGAAAAAGAGTAATGGGTAGAGTATATTTAACGGGAGCGGGTCCTGGAGATATTGAGTTATTAACACTCAAAGCAGCCCGTGTTATCAACGAAGCGGATGTTATCATCTATGATCGTCTTGCTAACCCAGAGATTTTGGAGATGGCAAAAGATGGTTGTGAGTTTGTATATGTGGGTAAAGAAGATGGTCGTCATATTATGCCTCAAGATGACATTAACGAAGTAATCTATCAAAATGCTCTAAAGCACTCTAACGTGGTTCGCCTTAAAGGTGGAGATCCTTTTGTTTTCGGTCGTGGTGGAGAGGAAGCTCTTTACCTTCTTGAGCGTGATATAAAATTTGACATTATTCCAGGTATTACATCAGCTATTAGTGCTCCTGCTTATGCAGGGATTCCTGTTACACATCGTGGTGTAGCTGTTAGCTTTAGAGTAGTTACTGGACATGAGTCTCCAAACAAAAAAGTCTCTCAAATTCCTTGGGATAACTTTAAAACAGACGACACTATTATCTTCTTAATGGGTCTTCACAACCTTCCTAAAATAAGTGCAAAACTTATGGAGATAGGAAAAGCGAGTGACTACCCTGTTGCTGTTATCTCAAAAGGAACAACCAAAGATCAAAGTGTTGTGGTTGGAACACTGGCAGACATTGTTGAAAAAGCTAAAAATGTCCCTACTCCTGCTCTTATTGTTGTTGGACAGGTTGTCAAACTTCGAAAACAGCTCAAATGGTTTGAGGGTAATGCATAATTCTACTCACAATTACAAAAATGCAATAGAGATTGCACAAGATATATACTGGATAGGTATGTATCTTGAAAATGATCCCTTTCAATGTCATCCCTACCTCATAAAAAATGGTAGTGAATCGATCTTAATTGATCCTGGTTCTATGCTTGAGTTTAAAGAGACTGTTCGCAAAATACGCAGTGTCATTGACATTAAAGATGTCAAATATATAGTTTTACACCATCAAGATCCAGATTTAGTAGCAGCAGTTCCAGAGATAGAAAAGCTTATAGATAGAGAAGATCTACTCATAGTTACACACTCAAGAATGTCTCTACTAATCAAACACTATCTCGTAACTTCAGACTATTATGAAATTGATAAGAATGACCATAAGCTCATCACATCCAATGGGTATAGACTTGACTTCCATACAACACCATACTGCCACTCTCCTGGAGCATTTGTAAGTTATGAACCTAACACTAAAACACTCTTTTCAGGTGATATTTTTGGTGGGATTGAAGAGTCATGGGAATTTTATGCAGATGAGAGCTACTTTTTTAAAGCAAAACAGTTCCATCAAGAGTATATGCCAAGTAAAGATATATTTAACTATGCATTGAATAAAATTCAAAAATTAGATATTAATTTGATTGCGCCTCAACATGGTTCTATTATAGAAAAAAAATATATAAAAAAACTTATAGAGGATATGAAAAATCTTGATTGTGGTTTATATATAGAAGATAAGTATAACCGTGAACTTCTCAACACAATAGAAGAGCTTAAAGAGAAAGAGAAAACTATTAAAGAGCGTGACCGGCAACTCTTTGAACAATCTAAACGTGCAGAAATGGGTGAGATGATTGAAAATATTGCACATCAATGGAGACAACCTCTTGCTATAGTCAATACTATTGTAGCCATTATGAAAGAAAAAAATAGTACAAAAGTACTCTCCCAAGAAGAAATTTCAACTAAACTTCAAAAAATACAGACAAGAATTCTCTACATGTCTGACACTATTGAAGACTTTATGAATTATTACAGACCAAACAAAAATATCGTTATATTTAAGCTCGTAGATGCCTTAAACAAGGCACTAGAAATAGTAAACTTTAATGACTCCAATCGAACAATTCAACTCAATATTCAAGCAGATGAAGAGGTCTATGTAAAAGGTTTACAAAATGAGTTTGTTCAAGTCATAGTATCCATACTCTCAAATATTTATGACCTTCTAACAGAACGTTCACTTGAGAGTATCCAAATAACTATTATACTTATGCAAGATTCTCAAAATGCCATACTCACCATAAATGATAATGCAGGAGGAATTGATGAAAATAATTTATCTAAAATTTTCAACCCCTACTTTACAACAAAACATCAATCCATGGGTACTGGTCTTGGACTCTATATTGCTAAAATGATAGTTGAGAATACAATGCATGGTACTCTTGATGTGCAAAATTCTAAAGATGGTGCACTCTTTACCATAAGGACTCCCTATGCCAAACAATAATATACATATACTCGTTGCAGAAGATGAGGATGAACTTAGAGAATATCTTGTCGAGTATCTTCAACTATTTTTTATAAATGTTTACTCAGCCAAATGTGGTCAAGAGGCTTATAAACTCTACCTAGAAAAAAAACCAGAAATAATACTCAGTGATATTAATATGCCTAATATGGATGGGCTTAGCCTAATATCTCTTATACGAGAACGAGATATAAAAACAAAAATTATTGTAATGAGTGCTTACTCTGACAAAGAGAAGCTCCTTAGTGCAATAGAGCTAAACCTTGTTACTTACTTAGTTAAACCTATTAAACTAGAGACACTCAAAGATATTGTTTTAAAAACTATTGAAAGTATTGAGTCAGTATCTAGTAAAATCTACCTACAAGATGGTATTTATTGGGATAAAGAGAAAAAGACTCTTCATAATATTTCTAAACAGATTATTTTAAAAGATAAAGAGAGTATGCTTATGGAACTGCTCTGTTCTAAAGTAAATAGTGCCTTCTCAACTGAAAATATTTTCTATAAACTCTATGGTAATAGCGAAAAAGAGTACTCAGAGTATGCAATTACTTCACTTGTAAAACGTC
>Ga0256826_1002397_pt1 | contig 11462 bp, 7 predicted proteins | sample CV79metaG_FD_185975 | JGI IMG/M metagenome (GOLD analysis project Ga0256826, IMG submission 185975) | Hydrothermal vent microbial communities from East Pacific Rise, Pacific Ocean - CV79 | ecosystem: Environmental > Aquatic > Marine > Hydrothermal vents | place: Pacific Ocean: East Pacific Rise... | reverse complement strand
TTGCCCTACTAGACAAACATATATTAAATCTGTATATGAAAGTATGAATAAAGGTAGTGGTGGAGGGTTTGAGTTTTAAATTCTTCAAGCAAATTATTCAATAAAAAAGCTAGAACATCTGTTCTAGCTTTTTTTATAAATAAAATATATTTTATTCAAACTCTAGTTGTTTAAATAAAGTTGATAAATTCTGTTTTGATAATTCTTTAAATGTATCAAGGTGTTGGTATGCTTTCATATCAATATTATATACATCAGATAAATCACCATCATCATCTAATATCTCTAAAACTTTTGTTCTAATATATACTATATAATCTTTTGTATATTTTCTAACCTCTGCCATATCACTTACATGACCGTGACCTGGTATTACAATTTTAGCTTTTAATGCTTCAACTTTATCCCAAGCTTCTAGCCACTTGTTAGTTTCAGTAATTTTAAATATAGGAAGAAGTCTATCATTAAATGCAATATCTCCGGCAAAAAGTATTTTTTCTTTTGGTAACCAAAGAGCAATATCGCTATGTTCATGTGCATATCCAAAATATTTTGCTTCTACGATTCTATTTCCTAAATCAAATTTCATATTATCTTTGAAATATTTATTTGGATATACCAGTTTAGAACCTACAAATTTATCTTTTAGTACATTTTGCATTCTTGCAAAAATCTTATCACCTTTTGTATCAATCTCTTCTTTTACAATTTCTTGGGCAATTACTATTGCACCTTGATCTTGCCAATACTTAGTACCTAACAATGCATGACCTTGTGAGTTTTCTAGTACCACATACTTTACAGGTAAATTTGTGATTTGTTTTATTTCAAAATGTAGTGCTTGCGCTAACATATAAGAAGAACCTGCATTCCATACTAAAACAGAATCATCACCAATAATAAAACCTAAGTTATTATTATGTGCTGTTGATTCATAAAGATAAGGTGCTGTTATACCAATAGATGTATACACACCTTTTGCTATTTTTTGAATAGGTGAATAAAGAAGTGAATTTGTGTACTTATTTGTATATTTTCTAGGAAGATTCTCATCTCGCCAATCTTTAAAACTACCATTCCCATAATGTAAGGCATTTTTATATCCCATTTTTCTAAGCTGTGCAACTGCTAAAAGTGATATCTTTCCATTACCACAATATACTATAAACTCTTCATCTTTGCTAACTGTATCACCAATTACAAATTCTAAAGAGGCTCTATTTATTCTATTTAGTACATTTGTTTTAATATATCCATAATCAGATATTTCACTCTTTGGTCGTACATCAATAAACGGTATATTTGGATTTGATTTAATTTTAGCCAATACATCAGATGTATTTAGGCTTTTAATTTCTTTTTGTGCTTGTTTTATTAAATCTTCACTACTTAATACATTTGCATTAAGAATATTTAAAGATAATAAACTAAGAACGGCTATGCTTAATATATTTTTTAACATATTATTCCTTTTTAGTAATATAAGATATTATAATATATTAAGACTTAATTATTGTTTGAATTATACTTCTAATTTTTCGCCTATTTTGGCATAGCTTTGTCCTAGTCTAGCTATTGCATTAAAGTTAATTTTAACTCTATTATTTTCAATCTTAAGATTATTTTTATTTATATATTGTGATTTTACTTCTAATACTATTGGTTTAGTAAGACTATGTTCTAAATCTATTTCTTGCATAAATGTACAAAAAAATGCACTTGGAATATGTTGCACTATTGGAGGGAAGTTTTGCTCAATTATTTTTGTCTTAATATTTAATTCATCTATTTCACTAATATCTTTATCATATTGAATGGCACTACTATTCATATCAGCTAAAAAACTTTCATCACATATACAAATGGTGCATTTTTTTGTATCTCTTAGATTTTGCAAAGTATCTTTTGGTGTATTATCACTCTTATGTCCTATTGAAACTATAAGAGAGGCAGGAGAACTAGAAAGTGGTATAAAGTAAGAAAATGGAGCAAGATTTAATACTCCATCTTTATTTTGTGTAACAATCCAAGCAATTGGTCTTGGAATTATTGTTTGTCCCATTAGATGATAAATATCATTTGGTTTTTGTGTATTATAATCTATTAACATTTTAAATCCTTAATTTGATCTACAATTATTAATAAATTATATCATTTTATTCGTTGATACAAACTTCTTTTTTAAGCATATTTTTAATAGTAGCTAAAAATACAATTACAATTACTAGAGTTGTTACGCCTACCATAACATAAGATAAATACATCAAAGTTATATCATTTGTTTTACTATAAAGTAATAATGTAGCTAAACTCATAGCTGCAATAGGGAATGTAAATGCCCACCATGAGATAAAGAATTTTAATTTTATAAAATTTTTATACATAAATAATACTAATATAGAAAAGAATAATGCAAGATTAAATAACACTATTGCAAAAAAATCAGTATAATTTCCAAACACTTTTACATAAGATATAAAAGCAACAGCAGGAGGAGCTATAAATATAAATAATGTAGGCATAAATTTTGTAGCTAATTGTTTATGAAATATTATTCTATTTATAAGTATTGCAAATAATATTATCCAGAAAAATAATCCAACAGAATAAAAATAACCTAATATGTGAGCATTTACATAGTTTACACCTGCAACTGGTACTAATACATTTCCTACTATTGGAATAAACCAAGCTGGATTTGAGTGTGTTTTTTCTTGATTGTGATTTATCCAAAATTTAATAGTATGAAGTGTTAAGAAAAAATGAACAAAAGCACCAACATAGAACATATATTCTGAAACCATAGGATTAAAATGTTCATGTGCCATTGACAAAATTAAAAGTGAAATAGAAAATGCAGCAAAGAAATTTATCCGTATAGGATGTCCCCACTCTTTTAATACTTCATTCTTATATTTAACAAATTTAACTATATAAATAAAACAAATTGCAAAAAATATACTTGTAGTAATATACAACAAACTCTCACCAATGATGTGTGGTACTTTTAATATATGAGCTGCTTTTTCATACATAAGTGTAAGCCCTGCTAGTCCCATAGTTGTTGCAAACATAGTTATAGGAAAATACTGTAATCTGCTGTCGTTGTTTTCATGTGTAATATCAGACATTCTAAACCTTTATAATGAAATTTACGAAGTATAGGCAATAGTATATTAATTTATACTTATAATAAATATAAATTTATTTTATAATTGTATTTACATAAAAAAAGCTAGGTACTAACCTAGCTTTTTAAATTTATTTTAATATAAATGATTATTTAATCTACAATAGACCAAGATATAGTTTGTCCAAAATACATAGGAACTACTGTTTCGTTATATCCATCATAAGAAGTAGGTACTATAAAATCTTTTTTGATTAAGTGTACTTGTTTAGTAGATGGTTTCATATCATATATTTTACAGGCATTTATAGATATAAAATTATGTAAGTTGTCAAGTGCATTGTGCTTTTCAAATAGTTCAACTAATACTTGAAGTGCAATAGGAGATGTAAATACTCCAGCGGCACATCCACATGCTTCTTTTGCATGTTTTGGATGTGGAGCTGAATCACTTCCAAACATTATTTTACTATTTCCACTAAGTGCAATATTTAATAAAGCATCTCTATCATGAGGTCTTTTTGCAATTGGTTTACAAAATAAATGAGGTTGTAACATACCACCTGCTACATCATCGAGAGTGATCAATAGATGTTGAAGTGTAATAGTTGCATATAAGTTATCATATCTTTGTACTAATTTAACAGCATCTTTTGTAGTGATGTGTTCCATTATTATTTTAAGATTTGGAAAAGCAATTGCAAGTGCTTCGTATACACTCATAAATTCACTTTCTCTATCCATCACAAAGCCATTTGTTTCACCATGTACACAAAGTGGAATATTAAGCTCACTCATAGCATTTAGTGTAGGGGCAAGAGCAACTGTATCAATTGCTTCAACTCCGCCTTCACTATTTGTAGTAATTCCAGCAGGATATAGTTTAATTGCAGATATTTCATCTTTTACATCTTCAAGAAATTCTTTTGTGTAAGCTTTGAAAAACAATGTCATAAATGGTGTAAAATCATCACCCTTTGTAGCTTCAAGTATTCTATTTTTATAATCTACTACTTCTTGTTTTGTACTTACAGGTGGTACTAAGTTTGGCATAACTATTGCACCTGCAAAAGTATGTGAAGTAAGTGGTGCAACAAGATTTAACATATCATTATCTCTTAAATGAAGATGCATATCAAAAGGGCTATTTAGTGTAATTTCTGTCATTATTTCTCTTTTACTTTATTTATTGTCTGATACTATTTTTTCTATTTTTGCTTTTAATGCTGCTTGTGTAAATCCAAACTTTTCAAATAAATCATTAGCTGGTGCAGATGCTCCAAAGCTATTCATTCCTATTACTTCATCCGCAAATTTATACCATTCCATAGATGAGCTTAGCTCAATAGCTATTTTTAAAGTATTTGGTTTAATAATAGTATTTATATATTCTTTGCTTTGTTCAACAAGTAAATCAAAACAAGGAACAGATACAATATTACAAACGATACCAGCATCATATAATGCACAAGATGTTTGTAATGCTTCCATTACTTCACTACCACTTGCAATTAATGTTACTGTTGCATCTTTTCGCTCTTTTAGTAAATATCCACCATTTTCAACATCCCCATGAACTCTTTCATCTTTTAGAGTCATTAGTTTTTGTCTTGAACATACAAATGCAGTAGGAGCACTCATAGTAAGTGCTTTTTGCCAAGATTTTATATTTTCACTAGCATCAGCTGGTCTAAATGTATAGAAGTTAGGCATAGCTCTAAATTGTGCTAATTGTTCAATTGGCTGGTGTGTTGCACCATCTTCTCCAACTCCAATACTATCATGTGTCCATACAAAATGTGCAGGAATATTAGAAAGTGCTGCTACTCTTGCAGCAGGTTTTAAGTAATCAGAAAATATGAAGAATGTAGCAGAATAAACTCTAAATAAACCATATAAGTTCATAGCATTTGATATTGCTGCCATTGAGTGTTCTTTTATTCCAAAATGAATATTTCTACCTTTTGGAAAATCACCAAGACCTAAAAGTTCTGTTTTATTTGATGGTGCTAAATCTGCACTTCCCCCAATAAAGCTAGGAACTGCTTTTGCTATTGCATTTAATATTTTATGATTTGAATCTCTTGTAGCTACCATTGAATCAGCTTCAAACTCTGGATATACTACTTTTGAATAATCAGGATTTAAAAGTGCTGTTAAAGTTTCATTTTGTTCACTTAGTGGTAAATCTTTTCTTACCAATTTATCCCATGCTTTACTTAACATAGCACCGCTTGAAGTTTTATCAAATGCTTCTTTTACATCAGTTGGTACTACAAAAGTTTTACTTGCATCAAATCCAGCTTTTGTTTTAGAAGCTGCGATTTCATCATCTCCTAAAGGGGCACCATGTGTATGATGACTTCCTTCCATTGTTGCAGCACCTTTTCCTATTGCAGTTTTTGCAATAATTAGTGTTGGTTTATCACTATTTCTAGAACTTGTAAGAGCATCATTAATTTCATCAAAATTATGTCCATCTATTGTAATTACATCAAAGTTAATTGCTTCAAATCTTTTAGCAACATCTTCGCTCCAAGCAATACTTATATCACCTTCGATTGTAATATCATTTGAATCATAAATAATAGTTAAGTTTGAAGCTACTTGATGACCAGCAGTTGCAGTTGCTTCATAAGAGATACCTTCTTGTAAATCTCCATCCCCACATAAACAATAAACATGATGATCAATAATTTCAGCAGTCTCAGAGTTTAAACAATGAGCAGCGTATTTTGAAGCTAGAGAAAAACCTACGGCATTTGCAATACCTTGACCTAAAGGTCCTGTTGTAATTTCAACTCCATGAGTATGTCCATTTTCTGGATGTCCTGGAGTTATAGAATCTAATTGTCTAAATTGTTTTAAATCTTCAACAGCTACATCATATCCCCAAAGGTGTAAAAGTGAATATACCATAGAGCTTGCATGTCCACCTGAGAATACTAATCTATCTCTATTTAGCCATGAAGAATTTGTAGGATCTAATTTTAAGTGATTAGATAATACTGTAACTATATCAGCCATTCCCATGGGTGCACCTGGATGTCCTGAGTTTGCTTTTTGAACCATATCTGCTGCTAAAAATCTTATTGTGTTAGCTTGTTTTTGTAATAATTGTTTAGACAATTTTATATCCTGTTTAGTGAATTTTTCTTATTATATCTAATTTATGGTAAATACTTTATTTAGTAAATCATAACATTGATTTAGATGTATTGTAAATATTTTGTTTTAACATTTGAGATAATTTTGATTGCTCTTGTTTAGTTATTACTTCACTTTTATAAAGCTCTGCAAGTATCGCACTTGTAGTTCTTTGTAGTTTGTTTGATAAATCTACTATAGAAGTATTTTTGTTAAATAAACTTTTAACTTTTATTTTATCTTCTAGTTTCCATTTTAGACCTTGGTTTTTTAGTTTTCCTTCACTTTTATTTCTTTGTACTCTTAAAAGTGTTTTTTCTTCTTTTTGTATTTTTGATACTTTTTTTACATTTTTGTTTAATTTTAAATCTTTTTTAGATTCTTTAATTCTAGCATCTATAATTTTAGCAATATCTTTACTAAGTATATAGTGAAAATTTTCACTATCTTTTATTAATACTTTTTTGGCTCTTGTTATTGCTACATAAAATAAATTAAATTCATCAATTATTTCTTGATTTGATATATTGATTATATTTTTTCTGAATTCATTATAGCTTTCATATCCACTATCTAGTATCAAATCAGCAAAATCACTAAAGTCATCAGCAACACATACACTATCCCACTCTAAACCTTTTGAAGTATGAGCCGTAGTTAAAAACAATATCTCCCCTACTCTTTTATGAAATGCTACATTGGCTTTATTTGCCCACGCTTTATAAAACTTCTCACTAATATCTTTAAATAAAAATATTTCATGTCCATATTCTTTGATAAGTTTTAGAGATGATTTTAATTCATAATCTTCAACTTCATTAGCATATTCTAATAAATCTTCTTCATTTTTAAAATCTTTTAAAAAATGATTTCTTTTTATTTTTTCTTTTAAATTATTTATTAAATAATATACTTCAACACTAAGAGTAAATATCTCAGATGGTTCTCGTATAGTAACAAATGGTTTTTTATCTTTTATTCTTAATGCTATTTGAGCTATTAATGTGGCATTTGTTCTTGATATAAATCCAAATGATTCTATAGGTTTACTTATATCTTTGGATACTGATATTTTAACATCTTCACCTTTGAAATTTTCTAATAATATATTTGCATAAGATGCAATAGTATTATTAAATCTAAATGAACATGAAAGATAAAATATCTTATCAAAATTTATTTTATCTAGTGCATTTTTACTACCACGAAATGAGTATATTTGCTGATGTTCATCTCCAACACATATTTTTGTATTTGCATTTAGATTTTCAAATATATCAAGTGTCACATCATTTGTATCTTGTGCTTCATCTAGCATTATTATGTCATAAGAATATTGGTGTATTTCACCACTTTTAAGTAAAAGCTGATAGTATTTTAAATAAAAATTATGAGTAGGATACATCTTGTTTATAAGCATAAAATCAAATATCTGCCTTGCAGTTTTATGTTCTAGGTCATCTTTTTTGATTTCATCATGGTTTGAATTACAAAAAGAATCAAATATTTTAAGTGATATAATTGCTTGATTATATGTAATGTCAAATTTCTTTGATATATCTATAGCTCTATAGTTTGTAAGTTTTGTTAAGTCTATTTTTGTATGCTTTTTAATTGCACTGTACGCTAGTCCATGTGTTGTTTTAACATATGTATTACTTGGAAATATCTTACTAGCTTCATTTTTAATTGCACTATTGAATGCTAAATATAATATTCTTTGATTTGAATAGGTATTAGATATAAGCTTTAGTGTACTAGTTTTACCCGTACCTGCAAAAGCATTTATTTTTATATTATTATATATTTTTACACTATTTAGTATATCTTCTTGTTCTTTTGTAATTTTCATAATAAAATTATAGTGTAATTTTATTATATTTTTAAAAAGTATTACATTTTGTAATAAAATTTATATAAAAAAAGACTAGATAAAATATCTAGCCTTTTTATTTAATATCTTAAAATTTAGATTCCATCTATTCTAAGTACTTTTGTTTTACCAATCATAAGATCAAATGTCATTAAAATTCTTTTAAATACACTTTCTTGTCTATATTCAAGATTATGTTTTTTACATATATCTTTAATTATTGGCTGACTTTGTTGGTAGAAAAAGTGTGATCTATCAGGAAATATATGGTGTTCTATTTGGTAGTTCAAGAAGCCATGTAAAAAGTCAATAAAATCACTACCTGTGTTATAATTTACACTTCCCATAATTTGTCTAAGATAATATTCACCTTGCGTTTTATGTGGTGTTGAAAATTGATATATGTCTTCTGCACTATGATTTGGAACAATTACTAAAAATGAATGCATATTTGCAAACACTTCAGCTAAAAGAATAATTATAAATGCATTAAAAACAGCATCCATACCAAGTGGATAAAACAAAAATGGTAATATCACAAATTGAACAATTCCATAAGGTAAAACGTATTCAAGCCATAAAGATTTTCCATTTTTAGTAAATGGATTTAATTCATAATCTCTAGTTTCTGGTAGTTTTTTCTTTCGTAAATCTTTATTTTCTAAAATTCTTAAAGTATTTGGTGCGTAGTATAGAAGCTTCCAACCAGTTGAAAATGCATAAACAATTGCATATTTAAAGAAATTTGGAATCTTTGAATCATGTAGCCATTTTAGATTTTTTTCTACATTATCAGGATCATCATCTTCACCTAAATGATAATGGTGCATTATATTATGTTCAAATGCCCAAGCATCTGGTTTAATCCAATCTAACCAATCAATATATCTTCTCCAACCTTTTGCAAAACCAGCTTTTGTATATCTATGTGGAACATTTGGCACCTTGTCATATGCTCCATGAAGGATTGGATGAGTTACATTTGCCCATCTTCCAACATTCCCAAATGCCATTAAAACTGCACCAAGAACTGCACTTGCCCAAAATAATAACCCTGTTACTTCGTATATATTTAATAATAATATTATTAAAAAACCTGAAAAAGTAAAACTTCTTCCCCATCTTTCTAGTTTCAACAAGTGATCAAAATCTTCTTGAGTTACTGGTCCCAATGTCCCTTTTATAGCATCAATATCTTTTTGTAATTGTTCTTGATCTATATCTTTGTAATCTGTATATTTATGTGCCAATTTTATACCTTCTTATTATATTGTTGATATATTATAGAAAAATTACTTAATACTATATAATTTTTTTATAATTATATTAAGTTTTTCTTTTATTTGCAGTTTAATTCTTAATTTAAGTAGTATTTAATAAATTAAATTATTATCTAGCTACTTTTACATATTAAAATTATTTTTATGCATATTAAAGTAAATTTGCAAATTTTATGTTATCATTTCAAAATTAAAACTACTATTAGGTGTGAATTAAGTGAAAAATTTAGTAATCGTCGAGTCTCCGGCAAAAGCAAGAACCATATCAAAATTTCTAGGAAGTGATTATAAAGTACTAGCCTCAATGGGGCATGTAAGAGATCTTCCAAAGTCAAAGCTAGGATTTGATCCTGAAAACAACTTCGAACCACAGTATATGGTTAGTAGAGATAAAACAAAAGTTATTGCTGAATTAAAAAGAAATATTGATAAAGACACTACAATTTACCTAGCAGCCGATGAGGATCGTGAGGGAGAAGCTATAGCATGGCATCTTATCCCTGCTCTTAAAATCACTAAAAATCCTATAAAAAGAATAGTATTTCATGAAATTACTAAAACAGCTATTATGCACGCTTTGGAGAATCCAAGAGATGTAGATCAACACTTAGTAGATGCTCAACAAGCAAGAAGAATATTAGATAGAGCAGTTGGATATAAGCTATCTCCTCTTATTTGGAAAAAAGTAAGATATGGACTAAGTGCAGGAAGAGTACAAAGTGTTGCAGTTAGAATTATAGTAGATAGAGAAAGAGAAATCGAAGCATTTAATCCAGTTGAGTATTGGAAACTAAAACTAGACATCTTAGAAAATCCTGCATTTAAAGCAGAATTATCAAAAATAAATGGTAAAACTTCAAAAGTAACAAACGAAAAAGAAGCAAGCATTATTGAAACTTCTTGTAATGCTTCATCTTACACACTTGATGAAATAGAAGAAAAACAAAGTAAAAGAAATCCAGCAGCTCCATTTACAACTTCTACATTACAACAAGAAGCAAGTAGAAAAGCTGGATTTGGTGTAAAACAAACAATGATAGTAGCACAGCAACTTTATGAAGGTGGAGTAAATATTCCAGGTCATACTGGTGGACTTATTACATATATGAGAACAGACAGTGTAAATCTTTCAACTTTAGCAACAAGTGCAGCAAAACAAGTAATCACAAAGGAATTTGGTGCAGAATATGCCTTAGCAAAACCTAGATTTTATAAAGGAAAAGGCAACGCTCAAGATGCCCATGAAGCAATTCGTCCTGTAAATATGGCACTTAAACCAAGCGATGTTCAACCTTACTTAGACCATGGTCAATTTAGACTATATTCTTTAATATGGAAAAGAACTATGGCAACACAAATGGCACAAGCAGTAGTAGCAAATACTACATATAAAATAAAAGCTGGAATTGATGGTGAATATGAATTTGCAGCTAAGGGAACTAAAATAATATTTGCTGGATTTATGAAAGCTTATACTGAAGGTAGTGATGATCCAGAAGCTGCACTTGATAATACAGAAAAATTTTTACCAAATGTGCAAAAAGGAACAGTTTTCAAGGAAACTGAACTAACATCTGAACAATTATTTACAAAACCACCTGCTAGATATACAGAAGCTTCGTTAGTAAAAAAATTAGAAAATGAAGGTATTGGAAGACCTTCTACTTATGCTCCTACTATTGCGACTATTCAACAAAGAGAATACATTATTAAAACAGAAGACAAAAAACTAGCACCTACATTAATAGGTACAGTTGTAAATGACTTTTTAGTTGAACATTTTAGTGAGATTGTAAGTCTAGGATTTACAGCAAAAGTAGAAGAACAATTTGATGAAATTGCAGAAGGTAAAATTGCATGGCAAACTGTTATGCAAAACTTTTATAGTGATTTTGTAAAAAATGTACAAGATAAAGAAGAAAATGCTCCAAGAGCTAAATTTTCTGATGTTAGAATACTGGGAGATGATCCTAAAACAGGACTTGAAATAACTGCAAGAGTTGGACAATATGGTCCGTATGTTCAGCTTGGT
>Ga0256826_1002396_pt1 | contig 11462 bp, 10 predicted proteins | sample CV79metaG_FD_185975 | JGI IMG/M metagenome (GOLD analysis project Ga0256826, IMG submission 185975) | Hydrothermal vent microbial communities from East Pacific Rise, Pacific Ocean - CV79 | ecosystem: Environmental > Aquatic > Marine > Hydrothermal vents | place: Pacific Ocean: East Pacific Rise... | reverse complement strand
AACACTAAAACCTAAAACTAAAGCAACAAAAAGAGTTGGTTTCTTAGTCATTTCAATAGCTACAAAAGGAATCATATTTAAAAACTCAACAACTTGCGGCCAGATTTTTTTGAGACCTTTAAGTGTTAAGTATGTTATAAATGCCCAAGACATAAGAGCAACAAAAACTGGTACCCACTGTTTTGCAGCTGAAACCTTGTCTTCTTTAAAGACAATGGATTTTTTAATTGCATAAAGAAAACTTGCTGCAATAACACCACCAAGTACGGGAGATATAACCCATGAAGCAGCAATTTTCATCATCGTACCCCAGTCAACTATACTAAAACCTGCAGCAGCAATACCAGCACCCATAACACCACCAACAATAGAGTGAGTTGTTGAAACTGGTGCTTTCATCATAGTTGCAAAGTTTAGCCATAATGCAGCAGCAAGAAGTGCAGCCATCATTGCCCATATAAAAGGATCAGCATTTCCACCAAACGCCGAAATATCAATAATACCTTTTTTTATAGTTTTAACAACTTCTCCACCAGCGATAATAGCTCCAGATGCTTCAAAAATAGCAGCAATTACAATGGCAGTAGTAAGTGTCATAGCTTTAGAGCCAACAGCCGGACCTACATTGTTCGCAACGTCATTTGCTCCAATATTCATAGCCATATATGCACCAATAAGTGCAGCAACTGCAAGAAACATGTTATTTGGAATACCACCGTTACTTAAAAAACTAAAAGTTAAAACAGCTATCATAAAAAATAGTGCGAAACCTAATTTTGTTAAATCAGGACCACTCTTCTTAAGTGCTTCCTTTTCAAGTTTTTTCATTGTTTGAATTTCCATTCTTTACCTCACAGTTAAATTGTTGCGAATTATACTTTCTCTTTGGTTATATAGATATAAGATTACTCTTTTATGTATGCTTTTATAATCTCTTGGCGTTTAGTTGGTTTGTCAGCACCTGCTCGTCCTAATGTTTGAACTGCATTAAGCTTATGTATTGTGTCCATACTTGACTCTACTACATGGCCAAAAATAGTGTGATGACCATTTAGCCAAGGTGTTGGTGCAGTGGTAATGAAAAATTGGCTTCCATTTGTAGATGGGCCACGATTTGCCATAGCTAATATACCAGCTTTATCAAAAGTTTTATTTTTATACTCATCTTTAAAAGATTTTTTCCAAATACTCTCTCCACCACGACCACTTTCAGTAGGATCTCCACCTTGAATCATAAAGTTTTTTATAATTCTATGAAACGCCACACCATTGTAGTATCCGTTTTTAATGTGAGTTGTGAAATTTTCAACAGCAAGTGGCGCAATATCTGGATAGAGAGCAATCTCTATTTTCCCTTGTGTTGTCTCCAAAATTACATATTTTAAATTTTGAACTTGAGTTTTTTTCTGAGTTTTTTCTGATTTTATTTCACTGTTCGGAGTGTCATTTTGTGGTGAGCAAGCTACAAAAAATATAGCTAAAAAGGTACTTAGTAAAAGTAGGGTGTTTTTCAAATTTAATTCCTTAGGTTGTTTAGTTGTTCACATTCATCTTCATAGAGAAGATAAACAGATTCATCTGCAAGTGTAAATGAGTAGAGAAGTTCTTTGTGTGGAGCATGGCAAATGTCAAGAAGTATTATAGTTTTCGCATTTATTCCATTAAGGTCATTATATGTAGAGAGGAGTAAATTATTAATATTTTGATTTATTAAATTTTTTGAACTATCTAAAAGAAGAGCCTTATTACTTATAAAGTATTCAAGGTCATCATTTAGCTTCTCTTTGCTTAAACTATTTGAAACTACTACTATCTCTTCTGCTTTAGAATTTTCAAGTGCTTTAGAGATTAATTGCATAGCTTTTGCATGTGGATTTGTCTTTATAAAGAACTGTTTTTGATTATGAAGTCTAAAACTGTGTGTAAATTCATAGGTCATTTCATAAGAGTGATTTGAAACTAATAGAAGTGTCGATTTCTCTTGTAGAAATTTTAAGTAAGATATAAATTCACTCGGAAGTAAGTCTGCATCATCACAAAAAAGTGTGTCTGCAAGTTTAACCCGTTTTGTCATTAGCTCTTGGTTTATGAAGAGAGAATTTTCTAAAAGAGGTTTAGAGAGTTTTTCTAAGTGTTTGTTAATTAGTTGGACAGGTGTTATTATCTCTATAGTTGTTAAATCAATTTCAATAATCGCATGCTCTATAATATTTAGCAATTTTTTCTTTAAAATATCACAAGAGAGAATAGTTGGCTTAATAATAATAATTTTTTTCTTCTCATTTTGAAGTTTCTCTAAAATAACTTTTAGTAAAAGGGCATTTGTCTTTCCACTACCAGCAGGAGCTTTTAAAGTTGAATGACCAGTTATAGTGGCGTTTATAAAGTTCATTTGCTCTGCACTACAAAGGTTTAATTGATTATTATTGTCAGTTATGCAGTGTTGAACTAAAATACTTCCTATTATATCAGCTGAGCGAGGAAGTCTTTTTTCTGATAATGGTGAGTTCTCAAGTTTTTGTAAAATACTTTTGTCTGATGAGTTACTAAACATCACTTTATGTTTAGGCAATAACTTCTGAAATGAAACATCTAAATGCTCATATTCATCAGCATTTAGGTTTTCCATTAGTAGATAGTTAAATATAGGTACACCATCATCATGTGTTAGTTCATTGAATCTCTGTCTAATAATTTCATGAGATTTTTCAAAAGCTAAAGTGTTTGAAGAAGATGTCTGAGATGTTGCTTTTTCTACTTTTGCACTCTTTAACTCATCATAAGACCACTCTTTATGTTCAAAAAGGTATATACCTCTATCTGTGTCAAGAATTATAAGAGGAATATAATAACTCATAGCATGATGATAAATTGTAATGTTTTCATAAATTAAAAGATTATTTTCATGTGCTACAGATTTTAGTTTTTTTATTAGAAGTGATTCGGGGAGAGTAAGTTTTTTTTTCTCTTTTGGAAAAAATGATTTAAAGATTGATAAGTTCATATACTTAAAATTAAGAGGTCACTATAAGTATGACCTCTTAAAATATTATTTACCAGCGGCTACACGGTCTTTAAGACCTTTACCAGCTTTAAATTTAGGAACCATCTTATCTTGAGTAGTGTATGTTTTATCTGTGCCTGGAACTTTTCCACTTTTACCTTTTTGTAAAGAAGCAACAAAACTACCAAAACCAACTAAAGAAACATCTTCTTTTTGTACTAATGCAGTAGTTACCGCTTCAGTAAATGCTTTAATTGCAGCTTCAGCTTCTACTTTAGTTTTGTACTCACCACTAGTTTGCACTAATTCAACGAATTGAGCTTTATTCATAAATATACCCTTGGATTAAAATATTTTCTGAATTTTGTAATTATAACAAGTCCCTAAAAGCCTATCTGTTACAAATAATTCAGCTAAGGACACTTTATACTTTATTTGCTTAAATTTTTCTTCTTTTTACTCAAATAGCTTAAAAAACTAGCAATTTTTGTTTCATTTAACCCAATTTTAGCTTGTTTGAAGAGCTTAGAGATCTCTAAAGAACTTTTTGGAAGCATTATTAAAGTTGATATATCTTTTAATTTTTGTAGTTTATCTCTATTTGAATGTATAGACATAAAAACATCATCTAAACCATTTCTTTCATTTTGTGTAAGGGTGCCCATATAGACTCCTTATTAAGTAACATATTTAATATATTATTAAATTTAGCCTCGAATTATAGGTGTTTAATACTTAAATATAGATATTTAGGATTAATATTCGAGTAAATCACTATAATCATATTTTGAAAAATCTAAATAAAGTTTACCATTTTGTTGAATAATTCGAATATCACTATCGTAAACTGTCAAAAATTTCTTCTTAATAAGCTTTTTTTGATGAGATTTTATGTCAAGTGTTTTTAGATAACTTCTAAGTTCTATAAGCTCACCCATTTCAACTTTTGAATCACTTTTAAAACTTTCAACCTCATGTATTGTAGGCTGCTCTTTTTCAATCATAAGCTTTGTATTTATAAGCTCTAAAATATTTTTTAACTGCTCATCTTTAGAGCTATAGAGATGTTCTATTTTGTCTCTTTCATCTCGTAGCATCTGTTCTTTGTCATTTATAAGTTTATCTATTTTCTCTTCAAGTTGTAAGATTTTTTCTTTTAGCTGTTTGTTCTCTCTTTGGTAAAGTGCTAAAACAGTTGCCACTGTTGTTCTCTGCTTAGAGTAAGTAAGAGGTTTTTTCACAACTTCTTTTATACTCTCTTTTTGTATCTCATCAGGTGTTTCATCTTCAATAGCTGTTGGGGGTATTAGGTAGGTAATACCATTTTCTATAATATAGTTTAGTTTTTTTGCTCGTAATTTAGAGTTAATCATCTCTTTTGACATCTTAAACTGTTTTGCATATTCGTCTAGAGTTAGTCTCATTAATTTTGTCCTTATCTATGTGTTTAAAATTGAATTAAAATTTGTATTTTTGGGATTTATAATTCCCGCTTGTCTAAGCCAAATAAGGCAACCTTTTTTTTCTCCACCATGCTTATCATAAAAGGTGTACATACTAGAGCGTTTGAACTCTTTTTGCACTAAAAGATGGTTAAATTCTAGATGTTTGTTTATAAACTCTTTAAAATTTTCTAGAGCTATATCTGAAATCATTACAGTAGAAACTTTATAATTTTTAATTTCTAAATATCTGGCACAATCATTAAGTCCATCACCAATATAGTTAGTGTGTCCTAAAATATCTTTAAATTCATGCATTTCACCTGTGTGAACAGCTGTTTTTACACCCTTAAAATATGGATATTTACGAGAGATCTGGTCAGAAAAGTAGTTAAAACTAAGAGCTATAATAGCTCCATAGCCTTTTAGCTTCGGGTTTAATATGCAGAAAAAACCATCTCCAGTTGAAATAAATCCAAGAATAAGTTCGGAGAGGGAAATTCCTGAATTTTCTAACATTTTTTCTACCATAGACCTATAGCTTTTACTTAAATATGTAATAATTTCAAGCTGCTGCATTGATGTTAGTTTTGAAAAACTAATTACATCAGTTAAAATTATATCGCTGTAAATATAGCCTTTCTCTTTTTTCAACATAAGCACTTCTAAAAATTTTTCTCAATTTTAGCGTAAATAAAAGTTATTTTAAATAAAGCCTATAATATAATAATGAAATTAAATTTTAGGAATAATGAATGAGTATTGGAATTTTAGACATAGTAAAGCCAGGTGTCCTTTTTGGTGAAGACGTTCAAAAAGTTTATGATCATGCAAAAAAAGAGGGTTTTGCAATACCTGCTGTAAATGTAGTTGGTACTGATTCAATAAATAGTGTTTTAGAGGCTGCTGCAAAAGTTAACTCTCCTGTGATTATTCAGTTTTCAAATGGTGGAGCATCTTTTTATGCAGGAAAAGGTTTAAGCAATGAAAATGAAAAATCTGCAATAGTTGGTGCAATTAGTGGAGCAATTCACACACACATGATGGCAGAAGCTTATGGTGTTGCTGTAATTTTACATACTGACCATGCTGCTAAAAAACTTCTTCCTTGGATAGATGCACTTTTAGATGCAGGTGAAGAGTATTTTGCTAAAAATGCAAAACCACTTTTTTCATCACATATGCTTGACCTCTCAGAAGAGCCTTTAGATTACAACATAAATACTTGTAAAACTTATTTAGAAAGAATGAGTAAAATTGGTATGAGCATAGAGATAGAACTCGGCTGCACAGGTGGAGAAGAAGATGGAGTAGACAATACTGACATGGATAACTCACTCCTTTATACTCAACCAGAAGATGTCTGTAAAGCTTATGAGATTTTAGGTGCAGTTTCACCACACTTTACAATTGCTGCATCATTTGGAAATGTTCATGGCGTTTACAAACCAGGAAATGTTTCTTTAACTCCAAAAATCTTAGATAACTCTCAAAAATTTATAACTGATAAACATAGCACTGATGCTAAACCAGTTAACTTTGTTTTCCATGGTGGTTCAGGTTCATTACCTTCTGAAATATCTGAAGCTATTGGTTATGGTGTTATAAAAATGAACATAGATACAGATACACAGTGGGCTACATGGGATGGTGTTCGTCAATATGTATCTAAAAATTATGACTACTTACAAGGTCAAATAGGAAATCCAGATGGTGATGATAAACCAAATAAAAAGTACTATGACCCAAGAAAATGGTTACGTGCTGGTCAAGAGACTCTTGTAGAGAGAGTTATAGTGGCGTTTAAAGACCTGAACGCTATGGATAGAAACTAAACTCTTTCTTTAAATTTCTACCATTTTCGCTACTTTTTCTTTCAAAGCAGTGGAAAATAGGTGGAAATACTTCTTTCTTCTTTAAATCTTTTAAAAGCTATTTCTATAATGGATAAGGCGCATATATTGTAGATAAATACTAAATATACTATAATATTTACATATACATTAAATAGTAAATTTATAAGGAAATTAAATGGTTAAATATGCTCAAAATGAACTCTTCTCAATTACAGACTTTACGAAACAGATAGGGAGTGTTGTAAATAGTATTAAAGAACACTCTCTTGAAAAGATAGGAATTCTTAAAAATAATAGACTTGAAGCCGTTGTTATCTCTACCGATGAGTATGAACGATTGAAAGCTTTTGAAGAACAAGTAGAATTAGCAGAACACAATGACATCTATAGTATTGTGCAGGATAGAAAAGATACCCCTCTTTCAGAATATGTATCGATAGAAGATATGGCTAAGAAGTTTGATATTGATTTAGATAAATTATAGCCTATGTATGAGATAAAATACCATCCTCTGATAGAAAAAGATTTAAAGAAATTAAATAATTCTGTTCGCATCGAAGTCTTTAAAAAGATAAAGAAGATTCAAAAATCGCCTGAGCTTGGAGAAGCCCTTGGCAATAAAAATGGAATGAATTTAACAGGTTTAAAAAAAATGTATGTTGCAAAAAAGCAGATACGAATTGTATATGAGATTATAGATAATATTGTAGTTGTTAAGGTTTTGGCAATTGGAAAGAGAGCAGATATGGAAGTTTATGAACAAGCTGAGCAAAGAAGATAATAAATAGTCATGGAAAATTAATAGTTTCATAAAACGATAAAATAAGTATGTTTAATGAGTATAGATTGATGGATCCCGTATGGCATTTAGAAGCCAGTTAACTTTGTTTTCCATGGTGGTTCAGGTTCACTTCCAAATAAAAAGTATTATGACCTAAGAAAATGGTTACGTGCTGGTCAAGAGACTCTGGTAATGAAAGTCTTAGCTATTGCAAAGTTAAGCAAATAAGGTTGAAATATTGTTTTACTTATACAAGGAAAATAAATGCTAATAAAACATAAGTTAATTATAGCTATTTTTGCGGGGATGCTGAGTCTAGCAACTATTATTACAGTTGTTTCAGAAATAAAAGCAACAGAAGCACTTACCGAGGCAGAATTTAATAAACTTAACACTGTTCAAGTGGCTAAAAATGGTGAAATTACAGATTATTTACATTCATTAAAGGGTTTACTAACAGCATTAGCAGGACAAAGAGGTACACAAGATGCTTTTTTGGCGTTTGAAGATGGCTTTTATAAGCTTCAATTAGAAATTAATTTAGATATTTTAAAAATAAAAGAAAAACTTAAAACTGATTTTAACTTACATTATTTAAACAATGTTAATTATGAAGTCCCTTCGTCTCCTTTAAAAAAATCAATAGACTCCTATATTCCACATGATGAAAATGCTGTTGTTGCACAGTATATATTTATAACAGATAATAAAGAAAAACTTGGTGAAAAAAACAATATGGCGTTTAATGCAAAGTATAAGAGTACATATATGCAAGCACATAAAAAGTACCATGAATCATTTAACAAATTTTTAGAAGTATATGAGCTATATGATATTTTTCTGGTTGACTTAAAGGGCAATTTAATTTACACAGATTTTAAAGAGAAAGATTTTGCTACTAACCTTTCTACAGGTGTTTACTCAAATACAGGCATAGCCAGAGTATATAAAAAGGCTCTAAAAATATCAGTGGGAGAAATAGCTTTTGATGATTTTGAACCTTATGAACCAAGTTATAATTCAGCAGCTTCATTTATAGCTACTCCTATTTTTATTGATGGGATGAAAAAAGGTGTTATGATTTTTCAGATGCCAGTGGATAGAATTAACTCTATTATGCAGTTTGATGGGCATTATATAGAGGCTGGACTAGGTAAAAGTGGTGAGTGTTACTTAGTTGGAACTGATTATAAAATGCGTAGTAACTCTCGATTTGTCAAAGAGATAAAAGATGATGTAGTGCAAAAATTAGGCTCTACTGTAGGTGTTTGGAAAGTAAAAACTAAAAGTACTCAAGCTGTAATTAACGCTGTATCTTCTCAAAGTGGAAAATGGATAATTCCTGATTATAGGGGAGTTGATGTTCTGAGTGTTTATAATAGTATCGACCTATTTGGACAAGGAAAGTGGGTTATTGTAGCTGAAATAGATAAAGAAGAGGCTCTTCAACCAGCGAATGATCTTCAGCGGAAAATAATTATGGTATCTATAGTTATTTTTATAATATTTTTATTAATTTTAATATATTTTATAAACATTTTAGTTGTGAAACCTTTGAAAATTTTAGAAGATAAAACAAAAGAGTTAGCTTATGGTAGTCTCACTGAACATTTAACAATAAATGGTGAAGATGAAATTAGTAAGGTTGCTTATAATGTAAACCATTTTATTCAAAGAGTGCAAGATTTAACAGATTTAAAGAAAAATGAAAAAATCTTAATGAAAGCAAAAGTGAAAGCAGAAGAGAACACAAAAGCCAAGAGTGAATTTTTAGCAAATATGAGTCATGAAATAAGAACACCAATGAATGGAATATTAGGAATGTCTCATTTAGTATTACTGACTTCATTAAATATCAAGCAACGTCATTATATAGAGCAAATTGATAGTAGTGCTAAATCATTACTCAAAATAATTAATGATATATTAGATTACTCTAAAATAGAAGCTGGAAAACTGAGTATAGAAAAAATTGAATTTGATATGTTCAAAGTTATAGACAATGTAATAAGTATGATTGAACTCAAAGCACATGAAAAAAATCTTGAACTTATTGTTAGTTATGATGATGAAATAGGTAAAAACTTTTACGGAGACAGTTCCAGAATTAGTCAAATTCTTATAAATCTTATAACTAATGCTATTAAGTTTACAGAGCATGGGGAAGTTGCTATGTACTTAAGTAAAATAAAAAAGAATAGATATAGATTTGAAATAGTAGATACTGGAATTGGCTTAACCCAAGAAGAACAAGCAAAACTTTTTCACTCCTTTACACAAGCTGATGGAAGTATGAGTAGAAAATATGGTGGAACAGGATTAGGTTTAAGTATTTCTAAACAGTTAGTAGAACTGATGAATGGTAAAATTTGGATGGAGAGTAAAAAAGGTGTGGGAAGTAAATTTATCTTTGAGATAGATATAGAAAAAAAAGATGACCACAATATATATAAACATTTTAAAGATAAAAAAGTACTCATAGTTGATGATAACGAAGCATGGCACCAAATTATTGAAAGCAATTTAAAGAATTTTGAAATAGAAGTAGAACATGCATATAGTGGTAAAGAAGCTATATCTATGACCTATGAGTGTGCACAAGAGTATGACCTTATTTTAATGGATTGGAATATGCCAGATTTAGATGGTATCTTAACAACAAAAAAAATTACTCAAGAGTGCTACGAGTGTAGAGTAGAGGGTAAATGTAATAAAGCACCTGCTCCAACAATTATAATGGTAAGTTCATTTAGACAAGATTCAATAGTTAATCAAGCTAGGGATGCAGGAATTAATGTTTTCTTGCAAAAACCTATTAACCCCTCTTTATTGAATGATGTCTTAAGTGATATATTTTTAGGTTCTAAAGAGGCGGTAAAAAAACATAATAATTTGCAAGATAGTTTTTTACACAAAAATATAAATGCTTTAGAGAATAAGCATATACTTTTAGCAGAAGATAACAGTGTAAATCAAGAGATAATTATAGGTTTATTAGAACATAGTGGTGTAAATGTTACAGTAGCTCATGATGGTCAGGAAGCTGTAGATATATATTTGAATAATAAAGAGAAATTTCAACTTATTTTGATGGATATTCAGATGCCAAAAATGGATGGTTTTACAGCCACAAAACATATACGAGCGGTAGATACACTAGTCCCAATTATCGCTTTGACAGCAAATGCAATGAAAGAAGATGTGAGTAAAAGTATATCTGTTGGAATGAATGAGCATTTAAGTAAACCAATAAATGTAGATAAATTTTATGAAATACTTTTAAAGTATATTGATATTGAACAACATATAAATAAACCAAAAAATTTAAAAGTGAGTAAACTACCAGATTTTACTGTTCTTGACAAAAAGAAAGGACTCTCTTATTTAATGGAAAATGAATCATCTTATATCAGTATTTTAAATAGTTTTTATGTTAATTATAAAGATTTAGATATAGATTCTTTAGAAGATGAAGAGTTTGCTAGAGCGATTCATACATTAAAAGGTCTTAGTGAGAGTATAGGAGCAACATCATTACATAAAGTCACAAGTAAGATTAATAGAACATTAGATAGAATTTTATTAAATGACTTTAATAAAGAACTTGCATTAGTCATAAAAGATATAAAACTACTTGGTATAGATAAAGCAGAAAAATTTGATTTGAAAAGTTTAGATATAGCTACTAAAACTAAACTTTTTGAGAGTTTAAGTCAAAGTTTTGAAGAGAGACAACCATTGAAATGTAAGGTGGTTTTTGATGATATTAAAACTTATGCTTTTGAGAAAAAGGATATGCAGTTCTTTGATGAATTAGAGATACTAATTGATAAATTCAAGTTTCAAGATGCAATTAAATTAATGAAAGAGTATAAATGAAAGACAGATATAAAGTCTTAGTTGTAGATGATGCTGAATTAAACATAGAAATTTTAATGAGTTTATTATCTGCAGAGTATGATATTCTTGTTGCTTTAAGCGGAGAAGAAGCTCTTGAAATTATAGATTCAATAACAGATGTTGATTTAATACTCTTAGATGTGATGATGCCTGGAATGGATGGATTTGAAGTTACAAAAAGATTAAAAAGTAATGATAAAACAAAAGATATTCCTATAGTTTTTGTTACTGCTAAAACTGATGAAGATACCATTGAAAAAGCTTATGATATTGGTGGATCTGACTATATTACAAAGCCTGTAAAGCCTAAAGAATTATTTGTACGTGTCAAAAAAGAGTTAAAAATTAAAGCATTGATTCATAATCTTGAAAATATAGCATCCACAGATCATTTAACATCTCTATATAACAGAAGATATTTTTTTAGTATTGTTGTTGATATAGTTAATTTAGCAAAAAGAGATAAAAAAAACATCTCA
>Ga0256826_1002395_pt1 | contig 11462 bp, 10 predicted proteins | sample CV79metaG_FD_185975 | JGI IMG/M metagenome (GOLD analysis project Ga0256826, IMG submission 185975) | Hydrothermal vent microbial communities from East Pacific Rise, Pacific Ocean - CV79 | ecosystem: Environmental > Aquatic > Marine > Hydrothermal vents | place: Pacific Ocean: East Pacific Rise... | reverse complement strand
CATCATTTGAAATATCTCTTCTGAATTTTGAGGGTTAGCTATTGCTACCATCTCTACTTTGCTAAATTGATGTTGTCTTATCATACCTCTTGTATCTCGTCCTGCACTTCCTGCCTCTTTTCTAAAGCAAGGGGTATATGCTGTTAGAAGTTTAGGTAATTCATCTGCTCTTAAAATCTCATCATTATATAAGTTTGTAAGTGGGACTTCTGCTGTTGGGATTAGAAATAAGTTTTCATCTTCTATTTTAAATAAATCATCTTCAAATTTTGGTAGTTGTCCTGTACCTTGAAGCATATCACGATTATTGATAAATGGTACGGCTACCTCTTCAAATCCTTTGGCACGGTTCTCATCTAAAAAGAAATTAATTAATGCTCTCTCTAATCTTGCTCCATCTCCTCTAAGGATACTAAAACGGCTTTTGGCAAGTTTGACTCCTCTACCAAAATCAATCCAACCATTTATCTCACTTAACTCCCAATGCTCTTTGGGTTTGAAACTAAACTCTTTTGGGCTAAGGACTTTGCGAAGCTCTACATTATCATCTTCACTCTCTCCATTTGGGACACTATCATCTGGGAAGTTTGGGATATTTAGAGCATACTCTTCAACTTGTTGAGATATTTCTCTTGCTTTCTCTTGTTTGCTATTAATAACTATTTTTAACTCATCAATTTTGGCTTTTAGAGGTGCTATATCTCTGCCCTCTTTTTTATATGTTCCAAACTGCTTTGATAATTGATTTTGTTGTGCTTTACTATCTTCATAAGATTTTAAAGCCTCTTTGTGTGCAATAAATAGAGATTTTAACTTATCTAAAACTTCTCTATCTACACCTTTTTTAATTAGCTTATCTGTTGCTTCTTCATAATTTTTTTCTAAATACTTTAAATCTATCATTATATATAATCCTCTTATGAGATGTTTTTTCAAATTATATATAAAAATAAGTGTTAAATGGTTTAATTATATAAATTTACTCTATATCACTTGCTAAAAGTTTACTTCTATTAAATTTGAGCTCTTCTACAATATCTCTAACAATGTGATGTACCTCTTCTGGATTTATCATATATGGAGATTTTAACTTAGGAAATTTACTACTCATAGTTTGAAATATAATATAACCTTTACCATTTGCTTTTTTTTCTAAAACTAAATGTTTTACATCATATAACTGTATCTCATAAGTTTTATATTTACCTTTTTCAAATTCTATCATAACTAATCGTTTATTATTTATCTCAAATGTATTTCTAAGAACGGTTTTATATTTAGAATATGATAAACCAATAGGTATTACTAATAAAAAAAGGAACTTAATATCTATTTTAATAGATAAATATACTATTCCAAGAGCTAATATAACAGATATTACATGATGTATAATCATAGTAGTATGTCTATCATGACCTTTCCATATTATCTCTTCATCTGTTGTCATTATTTACCTCTTATCAATCATTTTTGATATTTTATATAGTGCCATAGCATAATTTATACTATTATTATAACTTGTTAAAATATCAAAATTTTTATCTCCTAACCAAAATTCATGGCTTATACCATTAGATAACTTTATTAAAGTAGCATTTTTTTGCTTAAAATTACTAAATATAAATCCACTATCTTTAAGTTTTTTTATTGAGTAGTATTTATCAAATCCACTCTCTAATTTTAATAGTTGCTTTTTATTATATTTAGCTTTTAGAGCTATAACTCTATCATTATTCCATCCATTTGAATGTAAAAAATTAGCAATTGAAGCTAGAGCATCAGGAACACTCCAAGGATTAGAAATACCATCTCTATCATAATCCACCCCATACTCTCTATTGATTGATGGAAGTTGTTGGACTACACCCATAGCACCAGCAAAAGAACCTTGAAGTCTAAATATATCATATCCTTTTTCTCTACAAAGAAGTAAATACTCCTCTAACTCATATTTAAAAAACTTCTGTTTTCTATTTTTAAAAAAGGCTAAAGTTGTAAGTGAGTTAATTATAGAAAAATTTCCTGTATTTCTAGCAAAATTACTCTCTACTCCTGCTACGGCTACTATAATATTTATATCTACTCTATACTCTTTTGATATTTTTTTTAATAAAACCAAATATTTTTGTTTAAACTTTTTAGCTCTTTTAAACATTAAAGGCACTACTAAATTATTTTGATAAATTTTCCAACTAGCATCACTTCTATATGCGTTTTTAGGGACAATATATTTAGATAATACTTTTTTATCAAATTTAACTTTTTTAAATATACTCTCTAATTCACTTTTATTAAATTTATGCTCTTTTACCATATAGTTTATAAATTTTTGAACATCTCTATTTTGAAGATAATCATAACTAAAAATAGGTGATATAAAGAATATAATTATTAAAACTATTTTCATATACTATCCAATACTAACAACGCATCTTTATATATAGGCTCATCTATAAATCCATATTTTTTATCCATAAAACCATTTTCATTTATACTACTATTATCTTCAAAAACTTTTTTGATATAATTAGCTCTCTCTATCTCATCTTGGGAAACTCCAAATATAGAGTTTGCTATATCTACTTGGGCTGGTCCCATACATGCTTTTGAGGTAAAGCCCATTAGTTTTTCTTTTTTACACCACTCTTTAAAATCTTTAGTATTATTATAATCTTGAAACATAAATGAAGTGGCTCTTAATCCAATAGAGTTAGCATCTACTAAAAATTTAGATAAAATATAATCTATTGTAGGATTATTAATTTCAAGTAGTGATTGAGGAAGATTAAGAGAATTTAATAAATCTAAAATACCAATATTAGCTGTGGTAAATCTATTATCAACTCTAAACTCTCTTAAATTCATAAAAGCCTCTTTTGTCTCCATTGAGATATGAAGCTCTTTATCTTTAGATAGTATAGATAAGGCTTTTGATATATCATCTTTAGTTTTGACTTTTGATACTCTAATAGCATCAAAACCAAAATCATTTAAAAACTCTATCTCCTCTTCTCCTCCCTCTCCTAATGGGTTAGTTCGTATCAAAATAAAACTATTAGATTTTTTCATATTAGATAAAAATATGGCTATATTATATAGTGCCTCTCTTTTACGACTTGGAGCAATAGCATCTTCTAAATTTAAGGTTATCATATCAGCATCAAGATTATCAATACTATTTAGATGTTTTAAATTTAATGGATTTAACATCATATTAGAGCGAAAAAGATTTTTAGAATATGGGGACTTTTTATACTCCCCTACTCTATTTAATTTTTCATCTAATGATAAGCTTTTTATCTCTTCTAAATTCTCAAATATCATAACTATCTACTCTGCTGCTGCTTCGCCCATACCCCACATAGGCATAAATATTCCAAGAGCCATAAGAGTTACAAGACAAGCAATAAAAAACATCATAATAGGCTCAATGTAGGCAGATAAATTATCAATTAAATCTGTAAATTCAGCATAATAGTAATTTGTAACTTTATCCAACATCATATCTAATTGTCCACCAGCTTCACCAGCTTTTATCATTTGTAAAAGCATATTTTCATAAAGTCCAGTCTCAATCAATGATTCTGTCAAACTTTTACCTCTTTGAATATTAGGAGATATTGTTTCTAATTTTTTCTTTAATGCTAAATTATCTACCATTCCAACAGCAGTTCCTAATGCCTCTACAACAGGTGTACCTGACTTTACAAGTTCTCCAAATACAAGATTATATCTATGCATTGTAGAGAGAAAGATAGCTTTACTAATTAAAATAAACTTAGGATGAATTAATATCTCATCAACCTTAAAATGATAATCTATATTATTCTTATACATATATTTATGTACCTGCTTAATAATAATAAAACTAACAATAATTTGAGTAGTATAAGTATTCATATAATGTTCAAGAAAAAGTAAGATTTTAGTTGGCACAGGTAAATCTGTATGTAATGATTCAAATATATCTTTAAATTTAGGTACAACTGCCAAAATCAAGATAGAAAAAGCTACCGCCATAGCAATTAGTGTGTTTCTAGGACCTCTAAGTGCTTTTTTAAATTTTTTATTATTATCAGCAATATCCTCTAAAATTCCTGCTAGTTTAGCATAAGCTTCTGATATATTACCTGTTTTTTCACCCAAATCTGTCATAGCAATAGTAATATTTCCAAATTCACTACGATACTTCTCCATAGAAGCAGACATACTCTTACCTGCATTAATATCATCACATAGACTTTGATAAATCTTTTTTAATTTTTCATTTTCAACGGTATTAGCAATCTCTTGGAGAGTATCATTAATAGGAATACCTGCATCACTCATTACAGCAATCTGTCTAATACTAGCTATTTTTGCAGTCTCAGGAATTGCTCCCTCCATAGCATCATTAATTTTTTTTATAATCTCTTGAAAACTATCTTCTACTGGTGCTGCTGTTTCAACAGCTCTTACTATCACAGCCCCTGGAAATTTTCTTTTAGCAGTAGTAACTGCTCCCATTTTAGCTTCTGCTTTAATAACCTCTACACTCTTAGCACCCTTGTTAATTATCGTTACATTAAAATATTTCATTATAGTCTTGCCACCCTATAAACTTCTTCTACTGTACTTTTCCCATCTAATGCTTTAATTAATCCATCACTAAACATAGGAACAAAACCACCATCAAATGCTAGTTTAGTCATTGCCTCTTTTGAACCACCAGAGGCAATTAGTCGTGAGAACTCTTCACTAATTTGAAGTACTTCTGAAATCATCTCTCGTCCTCTATATCCAGAGTGTCCACACTCTTTACAACCCTCTCCTCTAAAGAATTTCAACTCCCTACCATCTTTTGGAAGATATGGTTCTATCTCTCTCATTACCTTTTCTTGAAGTGTATCAGGAACTGTACAGTGAGGACAGAGTTTTCTTACAAGTCTTTGTGCTTGAATAGCTACTAACGCCCCACTTACAAGGTAGCTCTCTATTCCCATATCCAAAATTCTAGTAACAGCACTAATAGCATCATTGGTATGAAGTGTAGATAAAACAAGGTGACCTGTCAGAGCTGCTTGAATAGCAATCCTAAGCGTCTCTTGATCCCTAATCTCCCCAATCATTATCTTATCAGGATCTTGTCTAAGAATTGAACGAAGAGCATCAGCAAAGCTAAGTCCAACACTAGCTTTTACATGAACTTGTTGAATACCACCCATTTGGTACTCAACAGGGTCTTCAACTGTAATAATTTTGTCTCTTACATCTCTAATAGCATTTAAAGCTCCATAAAGAGTTGTAGTTTTACCACTTCCTGTAGGTCCAGTTACAAGTACAATCCCATAAGGAGCATCAATACTTTCTGTAAATTTATCATAATTTAGTTGACTCATACCCGAATCTTGCAACCTAATCATAACTTTAGATTTATCCAAAATCCTCATAACTATTGATTCTCCATGAAGTGTAGGCAGTGTTGAAACCCTAAAATCATAAGGGTTACCTGCTACAGTAGTAGAAAATCTTCCATCTTGTGGTTTTCTCTTTTCAGCAATATCAAGATTTGAAACAAGCTTTATTCTTGAAGATAGAGGGAAAAATATATCTTTATCAAAAGTAAATAATTGAACAAGCATACCATCAATTCTAGCTCTAACTATACAGTTTTTTTCAGTTGCTTCAATATGAATATCACTCGCATAAGATGTAATAGCTTTTCTTAAAATGATATTTACAAGTTTTAAAACAGCAGGAGATTCATCTTTATCTCTCTCATCTCCACCTGAAGAGTCTTTTAAATCATCTCTAATTCCATTAACAAGTCCTTTAACACTCTCATTAATCTCTAGTCGTTGCAGATACTCTTGGATTTGTCTAGGACGAGCAATAGCAATATCAAGAGGTTTTCTAGGAAAGATTCTCTGCATTACATCTTGTGCATCCATATCTAATGGATCTCCAAAAACAATTAAAATACTTAAATCACTCTCTTCAACAGGAATAACATCATATTTTAATAACTGTTTATATGGTGTTTTAGCAAATAAGTTCATATCAAGTTCTACATCATCTAAATCTATAAATTTAACTTTAAGTTCTTCTGCTACAAGATGTAAAATTCTATTAATATTCATACCATCTATTTTTTCAAGATGAGCAAGGTTAATAACTCCTTCTCTAATCTTTTTAGCAAGAAATTTTTCTACCACATCAACATCTATAAAATTATGCTCTATAAGATTTGCAAAATTAACTTCAAGTGGATTTGGACGATGTCTAACTAAATAAGATATACTATCTTTTTTTAGCATATTCTCATCTAACATTATTTTAATTAATTTAACCATAATATACCCTCTTTTACAATTTTGTTCTATACTGTTCTAATAATTTTCTAGCACCTATGGAATTATGTTTTTTAAGATATGAATCTAAAATATGCACAGCTTCTAATATTTTACCTCTATTAGCTTTTGACCTAGCATAAATCAACCAACTCTCTTCAGATGTATCATCTAATTCATTTGCTATAAATGCCCACTCTTCAGCTTTTTTATACTTTTTAGATTCATAATAAAATCTTGCTAAAAATAGAGCATCTTCAGGATCTTGATTAAGTTCAAATCTTCTCTCTACCTCTTTATACTCTTTAGAAGTTGTTTTAATATAAACATATTTTTTCTCATGTCTTTTTTCTATTTCAGCTTCTAATTTTTTTTGAGGAGTTGTTTTAATCTCTTCTTTGATACTACTAAAGAATGGATTAGTAATATTTTCTTCATAAATAGTACTATTTATATCAAAAAGTTCATTAGTAATATTAGATTCAATACTATTATTCTCTTCTACTTTAATAGTAACCTTCGTACTACTATTTAATTCTATGCTTCTATTTATATCAGTAGGTGTAGTATATTTTTTTATTATCTTATTATAATAACTACTTGCAAAATTATTAACAACAACTCTATAATTATAATATACTCCAATTAAAATAAAATAAAATAGTAAAATAAAATATGGTATTGAGCGTTTTAGTTTATATTTAAGCCACTGCTTTTCTAAATCTTTCATCTCATACATTAATATATCCTAATCTTATAGCAGCCATCTCTATAAATTTTTTAGAAAATTTATTTTCATTAATTTTATAATTCTCTAATCCATCATAATACTCATAAATCTCAAAAATTTTAAACATCATTTTATTACACTCTCTAAAATTACCTTTTGTAAAAGAATAAATCATATTGACATGCTTATCTTTAATAGTATCTGCTATCTCAAAATAGTTTCTTTTAAGTAATTTTTTATGAATATAACTTTTAAGTTCTATTTTACTTACATTACGAAGTTCTATCGTTTCCCATATACGAGTTTTAAAATGCTCTTTTGTAATTAGATCTTCATTATCAGTTTTATGAATAGAGATTACAAACTTAATTGTTCTTGTATCAGATAATATTCTAATCTTTTCTAACATAGAAGTATCATACATTTGTGCTTCATCTAATAAAATTGTAATTTCTCTTTTGCCTTGAATAGATTTACAATAATCTACTAAGGTAGTAAAATTGACTTCTGTATTTTTAGGTAAATCTTTTAGAGTAACTAACTTAAAAAATTTTCTAAAAAATTCTCTCTCCTCTGTTGATGGAGCATCAAAATAGTGTATCTCTCTTTGATATTTAAGATTTTGATAAAGACGGTTAAGTAAAATACTTTTACCCGTCCCTGGTTTTCCAAAAAGTAAAACCATTTTAAGTGGTCTATTAATACTATCAGATAATCTATTGTAAGAGTATAGAGCAGATTCTAACTCAACATACTCTTCAATATCTATTGTATCAACAAATATATTTTTAATATCATTAAAACTACTCATGGCTTAATTTTTTATATCCTAATGCTTTAAGAGACATATCTTTACTACTCTTAATAATATGAGGGGTAATAATTAATACAAGCTCTTCTACCTTATCAATTTTTTCCTCTTTTTTAAACATATACTCTAATAGTGGTAAATCACCTAAAAGTGGAACCTTAGATACTTTCATACCCTTTTTAGATGAAATTAAACCACCTAATACAGCATGTTTTCCATCTTTTACTGTAATTACCGAAGCAATTTGTCGTCTAATTAAATCAGGTGGAATAGTCCTAACTGTTCCATCTGATGCTACACTATCTGCTGTATCTGTAATAGATGGATTAATTTTAAGAGTAACCATACCGTTTGGAGATATTTCTGGTGTAATATCTAATAATATTCCAGCAAAAACAGAACTAACTTGTTCACCCTCTGATGATGTCCCACCAGAACTTCCTGATGTTGAAGTAGATGATTTAATTTTATAAAATAGCTCTCTACCGACACTAATAAGTGCAGGTTGATTATTAAGTGTTAATACTCTAGGACTTGAAATTGATTTTACATCTCCTTGAGTTCCTAGAAACTTAACTAAATCTTTTATTTCTGCTGTAGCACCAACTTCAAAAATACCTGCTCTACTAGGTGTTGTTCCCTCTTCAAAAGTTGTAGTACCAAAAGGGAAACTTCCTCCACCTTCTCCACCACCTCTATCATACGAAGCAATATTACTCTGTGTCATCATCATAGAATTAAGAGTAAAGTTTTGCAACCCATAAATCTGAGTCCAATCAACACCTGTAGTTTTACTATTATCAAACTCTACACTTAATATTCTTACATCAATTAAAACTTGTGCTTTAATTTGCTTTGTAAGAGTTTTAATATATTGAGCAACTCTTTTTAGCTGTTTTGCTGTACCAGTTACTGTTACCATACCTGCTGTTGGATTTACTATTGGAGCTAATGGATTATATTCCCACTTTTGACCATCAGGTCCAACCCAAGAATCACCCTCTTTTAAATAATGTGTACTACCATCACCAGCACCTATTAATATTCTTTGAATCTCTTTTTCTACTGTATTCCAAAACTCAAATTTATCATCACTTTGAATTGAAATTCCTGTTTCTGAATTTCCACCCCCACCAGATGAACCTCCACTCTCTCCACTACTAGAAGCAGAATTACTAGAATTTGCAATAGTTACATTAGCTTTTGAACTACCTGTTCTACTTCCTGATATATAATGGACTCTAAAAGTTTTTGTTTTTAGATATGATACAACTAATTTATTACCATGAAGAGAGTATATTAAATCATTTTCTAAAAGTACAGTATCTAAAAATCCTTTAAGTGTACTATTTTTAAGCTTTACATAATACAATCTCTTATTTAGTCGTTTTTTAGCTGAACTATCCCTTACAATAATACTAAATCCACATGTATCTGCTAGATTCTCAATAGCATCTGCAATTGTGATTTCACTATTCATTGTAGCAGTAAATAGCTTTGTAGAACACCCTTTTGCGTTTAATATATTAGGTAATAACAATGTCATTATTACTATTAATAATATACCTCTAAAATTAAATTTTTTCATATATCTACTCCCCTTCTGAAGTTATAATATTTTTATCTTTATATATAAAAATTTCTTTTGTATGATTATTATCTCTTGATAGTATAACCTTTCTCTCATCAATATAAGTTATATTATAATCTGATACCATGTCTCCTATTTTTTTCCATTCACCATTAATTTTTGCTTTTTGATTCATTGTGGCATCTAAACTAAGCTGTATCTCTATCCGTTTTGGCTTAAATACCATTTTTGTAGTATTTTTATCACCACCCTTAACAACTGATACAAATGGATTCTCAGTATATTGTAATTGACTCATATCAACACCAACTCTCTTATCCCTAATCTTTTGAACCATCATTTTAATATCTTCAACAGAGACATCAGAGGTAGCAGATAGTAAAGTTATATTTAATAAAATAATTATTAACTTTTTCATTAGTGATTTACTCCCCATACAGAAATATTAATATCAGATAAAGCATAAGATGTATTTGTATCTGAATATATATGTATATTATATACATCTGTAACTAATACATTTTGTTCTAATTGGTTAATAAATTTTACAATACCATTATAATCACCTTTACAAGATACACCAACTTTTAAAACATGTCCAAAACTACCATTATTATCTACATATTCACTTGTAATCTCTCTAAGCATTAAATCATGCTCATCAGATTTAGCACTAATAGAATCTATAAATTTTGACCAACTTCTTTTATTAAAAAGCATATCAGAGAGTTGTTCAAGATTAAGGTTTACAAATTTGATTTTTGCTTTATAATTAGCAATAGCATTTTTCTTTTGAGCAATTTCACGATTATGTTTTTTAACATGATAATCTCTATCTCCCCCAACGGTAATAGAAGTCAAATAATCTTTTTGTGTATTAATACTCTTTTTAATAGAAATCTTTTCAGCCTTAGAGTTTTCAAATTCGGATGTAGCATAAGGTAAAAAAATCATATATGCAACAAAAGCGATAGACCCAGCAACTCCAACAATAATCATATAACTTTCACTACTATTTTTAGAGGCAAAAAACTTATCTAATGCCTCCATTTTATCTGCAAAGAATTTCATCTTAACTTCACCTTTAATAATCCTCTATAATACCCTGTAGATTGGTCATGAGTAATTCTTGAAATATCTATAGTATCTATCTTATCAAAATACTCTTCTGATACTGATTTAATTAAATTAGTAATACTCTTACTACTCTCACTTACTAAAGATATTGTATATAAATCATCTTGACTACTTATACTATCTGTTCTCACATCATGTTTTTTAAGGTCTGCAGCAAACTTATATAAAGATTCTGATTTTAGTTTATAGTGCACCTTTTTATTATAAATTGCACTTAAAGTTTTAATCTTACCACTATATGTAGTATCTAATATTTCAATCTCTTCATCTAATTTTTTAGATACAGCACTTTTTTTAGCTATTATATTTTTATATTTATTAGCAATAGCAGTTAGCTTATTCTTTTTATCTTCTAAAAGATGACTTTCCAATTGATTAGCATAAGCACCAACTAAATATGCTGATGGATATGTAATACCTACTACACTTGCTATTGTAGTTGAGATTATAAACTGTCCACCTGGTCGCATATGAAATGGTGGTGGTCTATAAAACTGTGTTAAGTTTACAAGATTAGTATCCTCTTCATTAAGATAACCTATTGATGTAAGAGCCATTAAACATTGAAACTGCTCTAAATACCATTCATTACTATCAAAACTATAATCAAAATTTAGTTCACTTAAAACATGCCCTAAATATGTCTGAGAATAATCCTCTAATCCTGCTATTGGTCCAAACTCACTACCTACATAAACTTTATCAATAGACTCTAAATCAAATGCTCTCTTTGCATATATTAAAATATCATTAATACTAATAAATACCTCTCCAAAGATTTTCATTACATCTTTTTGATAATCTGAATTAGTAGTCTTTAATCCCTCACTACCTAATATTTGATAAAATTCATCCTCATCTATT
>Ga0256826_1002394_pt1 | contig 11465 bp, 16 predicted proteins | sample CV79metaG_FD_185975 | JGI IMG/M metagenome (GOLD analysis project Ga0256826, IMG submission 185975) | Hydrothermal vent microbial communities from East Pacific Rise, Pacific Ocean - CV79 | ecosystem: Environmental > Aquatic > Marine > Hydrothermal vents | place: Pacific Ocean: East Pacific Rise... | reverse complement strand
GACAAGCACCACACACTTTTGTTCCATCTACCTCAATAGATATATTATCTCTTTTTTGACCTCGAATATATATATCGTTAGCAATACCACTTCTACGGTTCATATCTATACTAGGAACACCATCACTTAAAGCATCAGCCAAATCAGCAGATGTTTTTGCTTTTTGACTTATCTCTGTTAGGATAGTAGACTCTACATTTATAGAGTCTAACATAATTTCTGAAGCATTGAGAGCTAGAAAAGAGCAAAGAGATAAAGAGATAAACTTATTCATAAAAACTGCCTTATTGTTTTATTAAAATAATAGTATAAAAGTGTTAGTTTAACGTTAATTAAAAAATCTCAATCTTACAATGCAGGAGGTCTAGGAGGTTGAAGTTCTGCTTTTACATCTGGTTGAAGAGATTTTGTATCACTAATGGTTTTACTAAGACTACTCACACTACTCGTATCTGAACTTTCATCGGATAAACATCCTGTAAATACTCCAACAAAAATTACAATAAATATATATTTTACATAAAACATTTTTACTCCTTTTCCCTCTATAAAACCCTACGAATTTGCCAAAAATGACTCTTCCAATAAGGGTTCTTGAGTGATGAGATGATAACACCAGTAGATGTTCCACTATGAATAAATCTATCACCCTCTATCATCACTCCACTATGTCTAACATCCCTACCCGTTTTAAACAATATAATATCTCCAGCACGAACACTTTTTTGAGTTACTTTATGCCCTATTTTTGCTTGTTCTCTTGTTGTTCTAGGTATTTTTTTATAAAAAACATTTTTATATACCACTTGAGTAAATCCAGAACAATCTATCCCACGAAGAGAGTTTCCTCCATATTTATAGGGTGTATCTCTCCATTTTTTAAACTCTTTGTAAAGAGCTTGTGTTACACTATTTTTTGTTTGTGGTTTATAACTTATATCTGCATCTTTTTTTACACTACACCCACTAAACAAAAGAAAAGTAACAACTAAAAAAACTATTTTTTTCATAATAATTATGAGTTTGTTTTAACTATTGCATCAGCAAATAAAACACCATCTATTCCTAAAATAGCTAACTCTTCTATCTCTTTCTCTTGTGTTATAAAAACTAATATTTTTGCATCAAAAAGATAATTATTAGCTATACTTTGGGCAACTTTAGCATCTTTTTTTGGAACTATTATATATTTTGCATCTAAAGAGGAAGCGTATATTAAATCTAATATAGTAGAAACTTTTATAGCCATTGGAACTTTATTTAGTCGTGCATGTGTGATTATATCTAACTCATCTGCATTGAAATCTACATATATTGTTGATGAAGATGGTGTACAACGAATTGAATCCATATCAAATACATGATAAAAAGAGGGACTTTCTATAAATCTATGCCCAAAAATAATCATTTTGTCTCTCTTAAACACTCATTTGAACAGTAATATTTACCATTACTCAGTATAGAATCATCTATTTCACTATAAATTCCACATATACTACATTCAACCATCTCATTAGCATCTTTCTCTTTTTTAATAGCTTTTGTTTTATCTTTTTTCTTAAAAAATAGAAAATAGATAGTAGCAATAACAGCTATAACTAACAATAGTTTTAAAATCATCTACTCCCCCTTCATTAAAAGATAATGTCTATTTTTAGCATGTATAATCTGATGCTCTAAACTCTCAACCTCATCATATACTTTCTCTCCCTTATAAAAAAGAAGTTGAGAATCTTTATCTCTAAAATTTTCACTCAATTTTAAAAGCATTTTTGTATCTGTAACAGCACGTGAAGTTATAATATCAAATATTTGAGGTTGCATATTTTCAACTCGTTTTTTAACAACTGTTACATTGTCAAGTTCTAAATCAGCTTTTATAAACTGTAAAAAACTAGCTCGTTTCATAAGTGGTTCTACTAATGTTACTTTTGTATCTGGAAGAGCTATTGCTAAAATCATACCAGGAAAACCTGCTCCAGTTCCTATATCCATCAAAGTTTTAGTTTGAGGTAAAAAACTTACAGGAAATACTGCATCATATATAAAATGGTCAATAGTATCTTCATCTTTAGCACCTGTCATATTATGAATTTTATTCCATTTGAAAAGATGCTCTTTATATTTTTGTATATTATAAAAAAAGTTGTCTGGTAATGTTATATTGTCTTGAAGAAGTGTGGCTTTTAAGTCCAAAAAATATCCTTTTTTTAAAGGATATTTTATCTAAAGTTTCTAAATAAAACTGTTTATGAAAATAGTTTCTTCATAGCTGTAAAAAATATTTTAAATACACCATGATTTCCAACTAAACTATCTATCAAATCATCATAAGTTGTACTGTTTTCTTCTAAATAACCACGAAGATATTTTTCACTCGCTTCCATACCACTCTCAGCTTCTATTTCAACAAGTTTTGCATAGATAGGAGTAATAGCATCAATAGCTTTTTGCGGAGCTGCTTTTCTAAAGGCTGTATGAGAGATAACCTCTCCAGTAATAGAATCTAATTTTGGTTCAAATTCAGTTACAACCCAATAGTAGCTACCATCTTTTGCTAAGTTTTTAACGATAGCCATAATGTTTTTACCCTGTTTAATACGGTCCCACATCATTTTAAAAACAACTTTAGGCATATCTGGATGTCGAATAATAGAGTGAGGCTGACCAATAAGTTCAGTCTCAGTATATCCTGAAATCTCTACGAAATAATCATTCCCATACTCAATAATTCCTTGAGCATCTGTTTTAGATACGATATGTTTTGTTGTACTTAATTTTATCTCATTATTAGTAGGTGTCGGTTTTGACATTTTAATAACCTTTATTATAATTTGTAGTTATTATATAGTTTTTTTTATTAAATTTATGTAATAATAAAGTTTATTTTTAAGAAATCAGGATAATTTACAATGGATAAAAATAGAACCCTAGAAGATGTAACAAAAGTAAAAAAATATCATGAAGCACAAATGACAAAAATAGAGAAGCTTTTAGATGGTGGTGAAGTAGAAACACCAACTCCTATTGCAAAAACTCAATGTGTATTTGGAATTTGGCTATATGCTGAAGAGAATCATATAGAAGAGATTGTTGGTGAAAGATTTTATCAAGACCTTGAAATAGCTCATGCTGATTGGCATTTAGAGTATATTAAAATCCATAATATCTTTTTTAGTGACAAGAAAAAAGGTTTCTTTTCTGGTCTTATGGGTGGAAATAAGATAGACCCTTTAGAGGTTGATAAAGCAAAAATGTATTATCACGAACTTCAAGATTATCATAAAAAAGTTTTAGACGCCTTAGCAACTTGTGAAAGACGTATGAACGCTATGTGTGAGACGAAATTTCATTAGCTCTTAAATCCTAAAAAAGATGTCCCATCTCATCTTTTTTAGTTTGAATATAATCTTTATTATATTTGTTTGTTTCCATAATAATAGGAACTCTTTGAACTATCTCTATATCACTAATAGAGTTGATTTTATCGGGATTATTTGTTAAAAGTTTTATTTTTTTAATGTTAAAATGGTTTAAAATAAAAGTAACTATCTCATATGTTCTCTCATCAGCACGAAATCCTAACTGATGATTTGCTTCTATGGTATCTGCCCCTTTATCTTGTAAAGAGTAAGCATTTATCTTATTTAAAAGACCTATATTACGACCCTCTTGTCTAAGATAGATAACCATACCATCCGTTTGAGATGCTAACTTTAAGCCATACTCTAACTGGTCTCGACAATCACACTTTAAACTTCCTAAAGCATCACCCGTTAAACACTCAGAGTGTACTCTTACGATAGGAATCTCTTGGACATTCTCTGTATAGATAACTAAATGCTCTTTTTCGCCCTCTTTAAAGGCTTTCACTTTAAAATCACCAAACTGTGATGGTAAATTTGCAACTTCAGAAATTTGTATATTCATTATTAATCTTTAAGTAGGTAAAATATTTATAAAAATAGATTATAGCTAAAAAATATTATTATATAGGAAATAGAGAAGATGAAAATAGAGTTACAGAGTGGTACACTAGAGATAAATTATGATGAGAAATTAAAAAAACTGGTAGACTTCGGTTCAAGGATTAATAAAAAAAGAGGTTTTCTTTTTGTAAGTAAAATTCTAGGAAAACATCTTCCTACTAAACCATCTTTGATGCAACAAACTTATAAAGATTTAGCTTCACTTCTTCCAAAAGATGATAAGCCAACACTTTTTATAGGTTTTGCTGAAACAGCGACAGCATTAGGACAAGGTGTTTTTGAGGAGGCTGAATTTAAAAATAGTTTTTATATCCACTCTACAAGATTTCAAACATCACAAAAGATACTGCTCTCCTTTTTTGAAGAGCATTGTCATGCTCCGAGTCATATATTTTATGAGCCAAAAGATAAAAAGTTTTTAGATATGTTACAAAAGATAGAGCGTGTCATACTTGTAGATGATGAAGTTTCAACAGGAAATACTGCAAATAATCTTGTAAAAGAGCTAAAAAAAGTTATTCCAACAGCAACTGAGTACCATCTTGTAACTATTTTAAATTGGGCAACTAAAGAGTATGAAAACTTTAACTATCTCTCTTTATATAAGGGAAATTTTTCATTCACTCAAAAAGAGTTAAATTTTAAAACAACCATAGTTTCAGAGCCTCAAGAGGTAGAAAATTTGGATAAAATTATCCCCTATAATTTTGCTAGATATGGAGTTGAAAAGTTGGAATTAGATTTTTCTGAATATCTTGATTATACAAAATTAGTAGAGGAAAAAGTTCTTATTTTAGGAACAGCTGAATTTATGTATCCACCCTATCTTTTAGCAAAATATTTGGAAGAAAATGGTGTTGAAAGCTACTTTCAAGCAACTACAAGAAGCCCTGTAAATATCGATGGAGCTATCACATCTAAAATAGCTTTTAAAGATAACTATTTCGAAAATATTGATAACTTTTTATATAATGTAACAGACAGAAAATATGATAAGATTTTTATCTGTTATGAGACAACATCTGTTCCTAAAAACTGTGATTTGAAAGAACAATTAGGTGAACTTTTTGATGTTGAAGAGATTTTCTTAAAGCTTTAAATAACCCATATCTAAAATTATACAATAAAACGATATAATCATTTTTTAAAATAAAAGGCAAAAATATGACATTATTAGCAGGTCCTTGCGTTATTGAAAGTGAAGAAAATATATTTAAAATAGCTCAATCTTTAGAAAAATATCATAAAGATGAAACGATTGATTTCTATTTTAAAGCAAGTTTTGATAAAGCTAACCGTACATCATTAGATAGTTTTCGTGGTTTAGGTATAGATGAAGGTCTTAGAATTCTTCAAAAAGTAAAAGATGAATTTGGCTATAAAATCGTTACCGATGTCCATGAATCAACACAAGTAGCTCAAGTGGCTCAAGTAGTTGATATGCTTCAAATCCCAGCTTTTTTATGCCGTCAAACAGACTTACTTGTGGCATGTGCAAAAACTGATAAGATAGTAAACATAAAAAAAGGTCAATTTTTAAGTGCTTCCGCAATGGAGTATCCAGTATTGAAAATTCTTCAAACTCGTGGATGCAATGAAGCAACTTATGAGAACTCAAAAAAACATGGAGTATATCTCTGTGAAAGAGGCAACTCTTTTGGCTATGGAAATATGGTTGTAGATATGAGAAACCTTGTTACGATGAAAGAGTTTGCACCTGTTATTTTTGATGCAACACACTCTGTTCAGATGCCAACAGCTGAAAATGGTAAAACAGGTGGAGATAGTTCTATGGTTCCATACCTTGCAAAAGGTGCAGCAGCAGTTGGTGTTGATGGTTTCTTCTTTGAAACACATTTTGACCCTAGTATCGCTCTGAGTGATGGTCCTAATATGTTGAAACTTAATGAGTTGGATAATCTAATAGAGAAGATTAAACTTATTAGAGAGATATAATTATGATAACAGTTACTATAAATGACATAGAATTAGAGAGGGTTTATCGTAGTTTTAATGGTAATGATGAAAAATTTGGAGAGTATCTTTCTCTTCAAACATCGGCAAATAACTTAGAATATGGCTTAGATGCCAAGATGCTAGAGGAAGCTTATGATGAAGCTGATAATAATGAAAATAATGATTTAGATCATGATGAAGTTTGGGCAAATTTATTTGCGAAATATGAAAAAAATTAAATATTCAATAGCTTCTGAAAAAGATTTAGCGAATATCTTTATAATTATTTATCAAGATAAGCAAAATGTAGCAAAAGAGTATCTTTTAAAAATAAAAGGTTATATTGAACTTTTAAAAACAAGTCCAGAGATGAGAAAAGATTGTATAGAAAGTGGATTTAATCGTGATTGTAGAGTACTGTATTATAAAAACTATACAATTCTTTATAAAATCTACAAAACACATATAAGTATAAAAAGAGTTCTAAACTCAAAACAAAATTACAAAGGAAAATAGATGAACTTAATCGAAGGTAAATTAAGAGTAGTTAATGGCAAAAAAATTGCTATTGTTAGTACAAGATGGAACCATTTTATAGTGGATAGACTGGTAGAGGGTGCAAAAGATGCTTTTGACCGTCATGGTGGAAATGAGGAAGATTTAACTCATATTTTAGTACCGGGGGCTTATGAGCTACCGATGGTTATTGACCAACTTTTAGAGTCTGGTAAATATGATGCTGTTTGTGCGTTAGGTGCAGTGATACGTGGGGCTACTCCTCATTTTGATTATGTATCTGCTGAAGCTACTAAAGGTATCGCTTCTGTATCATTGGCTCATAGAAAACCAGTATCTTTTGGTCTTTTAACAACTGATACTATCGAACAAGCGATAGAAAGAGCTGGTACAAAAGCTGGTAACAAAGGTTTTGAGTCTATGACAGTTATTATTGAACTACTTGATTTATATGAGGGACTGTAATGGCTACTAGACATCATGCACGTATGGCAGTTGTAAGTCTTTTATATGCTTATGACTTAGGAAATGGAGATATTGCTGATTTTAGCGAAGAAATTTTAGAAGAGAAAAAAATTCGTAACAAACAGAAAGATTTTGCATTAGCACTTTTTGATGGTGTTATGGAAAATCTTGAATTTTGTGATAAAGCGATAGTTTCACATTTAAAAGAGTGGGATTTTTCTCGTTTAGGGGCTATTGAAAGAGCTACGTTAAGACTTGCTTCTTATGAGATACTTTTTGGTGAACTTGATTCTGCTGTTGTTATCAATGAAGCTGTTGAGATTACAAAAGCATTTGGTACAGAACAATCTCCTAAATTTATCAATGGTGTTTTAGACGCTATCTCTAAAGATAAATAGTTTATTCATAAATTAAGTTTATTAAGTGATTTTATAGTCACTTAATAAACTCAAAAAATATCAAAATATATTTTAGAGCTATTTTTAATCTTTTAATAGTTCTGAAATATAGTGTGATTTGTTATTTTTAATTAGAGAAAATATAATGATATTTAAATATAAGTTTAGAAATAAATGAAAAGTTAAAATTTTTTGAATAAAAGGAATTATAATGAGTTTTAGACTACTTGCTGAACAAAAAAATTTAGTTGATATTTTAAGTGGTGAATTAGAGTTTGAAATTCCAGATTTTCAGCGTTCTTATTCATGGGGATATAAAGAATGTAATCAATTGTATAGAGATATATTTGAGATGTTTCAAATAAACGAAGAGTTTTTTTTAGGAAATATAGTTACAGCAAGAAGTGATGAAAATATTGATAAAATACAAATTGTTGATGGACAACAAAGAATCACTACATTATTACTATGGATTAAAGCGTTAGAATTAATTTATGAACAAGAATTTTCAGCAAAGCATAGAGGACTATATAAATCACTTTATAAAGAAGATTGGGAAAGTTCTAAAACAAAAATACGATTAAAATCGTGTATATTAGAAACAGATGATAATAAGAATCTTAAAGAAATATTGGCTAAAGAATTTACATATGAAAAAGCAAATGAACTTTTAGAAAACTATCTATCAGATAGTAAATCTATTGAAAAAATTATTCAAAGTAAATTTAAAATAAATTTTATCTATTTTTATAAATGGAGTAGAGACGATTTTAAAGATAATTTAAAAGATTTTATAATATTTTTATTAAAAAAAATTATTCTTTTGCCAATGAGATTAGAAGCAGATACAGAAAGTGAAGCTATTAATAAAGCATTAGTTATTTTTGAAACAATTAATAATAGGGGTCTTCCTTTAGAGGACTCTGATATATTTAAATCTAAACTTCATCAACTAGCTTTAAAGAAGGGCGAAAAAGAGATATTTATTAATAGATGGATAGAACTTCGTGAGATAGTAGATAATTTAGGACTTAAAATAGATGATATATTTGGATATTATTCTCATATAATTAGAGGTAGAGAAAAAATCACATCACAAACAATAAAACTACGAGATTTTTTCACTTTAAAACCTTATTCGCCTTTAAAAAATAGTGATAATAATTATGATATTATTTTAGATGAATTAAATAAAATTGTAAATATTTATGCATTTATAGATGATATTTTATTATTGAATGTAGAACTCTGTAAATGGTTTCAATTAATAGAAAAATATACCAATCAATTTCCAAAAATAGCATTAGTAGTTTATATTTATAAACTTATTGAAGATGAACTAAATTTAGAAACTTTTAAACAAAATATAATGCTTGATAAACAATCAAGTGAAGAATTGAAACTAATAGAATTTTGTAAAAAAATAGTAAGATATATTTATTTTAAAGGTGCTACAACAACAGTTAAAACTGAAATATATAAAATAATAAAAAATATTATGTGGAGTCAAGAGATTGATAACTACTACAATAGTGTTACAGTTGAGCATTTTGATTACCTTGGAAAATTACGAAATTCTTATGCTCTTCTAGCTTATTATTTAGATGGTGGAGCGATTATTCATCATATTAAATATTATAAAATAATGCCTTATCAAACAAGTTGTACAAGTAAAGAAAATAGTAAACTATATAATTGTTTAGGTAATTTAATTGTTAAAAATGCTATGCATAAAGTTCAAAAAATAGATGATCTCAATATTCTTATAAATGATGAAAAAATGAAAAAAATTATTGTTGAATTTATTAAAGGTGAAAGATGATACAAAGTTTTCAACTTATTAAATTTAAGGCATTCCAAGATACTGAAGAATCATTTAAAAATATTAATAATAAAAATTTATTGATTTATGGTGATAATGGAAGTGGAAAAAGTTCTATTTTTGAAGCATTAAAATTAGCATTATTTAAAGAAAGAATATTAAATACTATTATTGCTCCTAATCAAGAGATGGAAGAGGTAGTAAATACAGTATTATCAAGAGAATATGATAATAAAAGTAGTTTAAATTTTGAAGTTATTTTAAATGACATAACAATAAAAGCAGATAATAATATCGATGAGTATATTGAGTTCAACTCTTTTTTTTTAAATTTATATAGTACCAAATTAACTGATGAAGTAGAGGCTGAATCGAAAAGAGATAAATATAAATTCTTAAATATTAAAAACCTAATAGAACGAGAATTTTTAGATTTAGATATAAATTTTGAGGATTTTAATTTTATTGAAAATTTTAATTCAAAAGTTATTTCATCTGTTAATCAAAAACTTGAAGAGTTTAAAGAAAATATAATAATTGAACTTGATAGTGGTTTGAATATAAAAATTAAAGATGAAGAAAGAAATTTGTTAACTGATAATATCTATTTAAATCTTTATTTTAACGAAGCAAAAACTAATTTAGTTATTTTATTATTGTTATTTGAAACTATATATCATTTTTCCGATGAAACTAAAGATAAAGTTTTGATTTTAGATGATGTAATTACAAGTTTGGATATAGCTAATAGAACATTTTTATTAAAGTATATTTTAGAACGGTTTAATGGAGCAAAATTTCAATTAATTATTTTAACACATAACTTAGAAGTTTATAAGTTAATCACTTTTATAAATGATGAAATATTGAAAAATCCTAAGTTTATACAAGGACAACTCTTTGAGATTAAAAATCAGATTAAATATATAGAAAAAGACTTTTTAGATTTAAAAACAATAGAACAAAAAATATCATCTAATCCCTTAGAAGCAGGTAATTTAATAAGAAAAAAATTTGAATTATTGATACATAAATTAGCAAGAGAATTAATAATTGGTTCAAATGATAAAGCTGATGATATTGTTAAATTCTTAGAAAAATCAAATCAAATTTATTTAAAAAAAGATGGTGATAATTTTAAAACAGCTAATGATTTAGTTTTTGAGATTGAAAATATTCACACTGTTGGTGAAATAAAAAATTTAATTGAAGAATATAAAATAGCTCCTATTAAAATAGATAAAATATCAAATATTATAAAAAATATTAAATTATATAGAAAAGTTATTATGAATCCCCTTTCACATACAGAAGCACCTTTTGCAATAAAAGAACTATATAAAAGTTTAGATTTATTAAGAAAATTAGATGAAATGGAGTTTGATATAGAATAATGAAAAGATTAACAAAAGAGGAAGCATTAGACCTCATAAAAAATGCAGACCTAAAAGAGTTAGGTCAATTAGCAAGTGCAAGAAAAAAAGAGTTACATCCTAAAGGGATTACAACATTTGTGATAGATAGAAATATAAACTATACTAATATCTGTTGGGTAGATTGTAAATTTTGTGCTTTTTATAGACATGAAAAAGATGCCGATGCTTATGTACTTACATTTGATGAGATAGATGCTAAAATAGATGAACTTCTTGCAGTGGGAGGTACTCAGATACTTTTTCAAGGAGGAGTGCATCCAAAACTTAAAATAGAGTGGTATGAGGATTTGGTAGAACATATTCATACAAAATATCCTGCTATTACTATTCACGGTTTTAGCTCTATTGAGATAGATTATATCGCTAAAGTTTCTCGTATCTCTGTTACAGAGGTGTTAGAGCGTTTAAAAGTGAAAGGTTTAGCTTCTATTCCAGGGGCTGGTGCTGAGATACTTTCTGATAAAGTTCGTGACATTATCGCCCCTAAAAAGATAGATAGTGAGGTGTGGGTAGATATTCATCGTCAAGCTCATAAACTTAACATAATGAGTACAGCTACTATGATGTATGGAACAGTTGAAAGTGATGAAGACATAGTAGAGCATTTTGATATGATACGAAAACTTCAAGATGAAACAGGTGGTTTTAGAGCATTTATAATGTGGAGTTTCCAATCAGACAACACAGAACTACTCCGTCAAATTCCAGATATGGAAAAACCATCATCAAACCGTTATTTGCGTTTGTTAGCCGTAGCTCGTTTGTATCTTGATAATGTTCCAAATATCCAAAGTTCTTGGGTAACACAAGGTCCATATATCGGTCAGATGGCACTACACTTTGGAGCGAATGATTTAGGTTCTACAATGATGGAAGAGAATGT
>Ga0256826_1002392_pt1 | contig 11466 bp, 7 predicted proteins | sample CV79metaG_FD_185975 | JGI IMG/M metagenome (GOLD analysis project Ga0256826, IMG submission 185975) | Hydrothermal vent microbial communities from East Pacific Rise, Pacific Ocean - CV79 | ecosystem: Environmental > Aquatic > Marine > Hydrothermal vents | place: Pacific Ocean: East Pacific Rise... | reverse complement strand
CAACATCAAACTTTATCTCAAAGTTTTTTTTGCACTCTTTGTTCTCTTTTAATCGTATTGTAAAGGGATAGGTCTTATGAACAACAGCTTTTCCCTCTTTTAGTAAAATTCTAGCTTTAGCCTCACGAGTGGGGGCTAAAGGGGTTTTGTTTTTGCTTAATACAAAAAGCATTTAAAATCCTTTTAAATTAACGCACCTTTCGGTGGTAACGGTCTTACGACTCTCTCCTCGATAAAGATATAGATGCTTGTTTGCAATGGCAAATCGTCCTTAGGTTCACAGGGCTTTAACCCAACTTAAAGAGCCTACACAGAGCTTGGAGATGGAGAAGCACCCCAAGGTGTGATAACATAAATATCGTAGTTGACTATCTCTAGCTACTTAATCTGGTCAATCAAGCCTCCTCCATATCCGTCAAGGATTGGGGGAGGTTATTGACTTATGCTCCTAAAATATAAAATGTAATTAACGATAAAAAGGCAAAGACAATGGCAATCCCCAGTAGGTTTGGAACTTTAAAAAGTCTTAGTTTTGCCATGTTAATCTCAACCAAAGCAACAACAATTGCCACCGAGATAATCTTTAAAAGAAAAATACCCAAAGAGATATACCAAACAAACTCTAAACCATAAGGGATAAAGAGTGAAACAAACAGGGTAGAGAAGATAATAAACTTAATTCCACTTGCCATCTCGACAATTGCCAAATAGACACCTGTAATATCTAAAATCATCGCTTCATGAACCATCGTTAGCTCTAAGTGTGTTTCGGGGTTATCCACAGGGATTCTCCCATTTTCGGCAACTAGCAAAATAAAAAAACTAATTCCCGCAAAAAGAAAACTTGCCATATGCTCTTTGGGAAAGTGATGTGCTAAGTTTACCCCTGCTTGACCCACCCCTAGATTGTCTGCCATCAAAGAGATACTAAAAATGGTTAAAACCATTGCAGGTTCAACCATGCTACTAATAAAAGCTTCTCGACTGCTTCCCATTCCTCCAAAAGCACTGGCACTGTCAAGCCCTAGAAGCATTAGAAAAAAGGTAGAGAGAGAGATAAGCCCAATCAGCGTAAACGCATCGACAAAACTGATATAAAAAGCCCCTTGGGTAAGAGGAGGCAGAAGAAAAAGCACAATAATCAGAGGAGAGAGAATTAAAAAAGGAGCAACCCTTGTAATGTGACTCGCCTCTTTACTTATGACCGTCTCTTTTTGCATTAGCTTATTAAAATCTCGATAGCCTTGAAAAATAGAGATGGGTTGTTTATATAAAAGATACATTTTTATCATCTTAATCAAACTCAACACCAAAGGAGCAATTAAAATTAAAAAAAGAGTACTTAGAAGATACAAAATCATTGTTTCTCTCCTTTTACTAAAGTTTTAAAAATAATAATGGTTGTTAGCAACTGAATAATAAAGGTATAAAAGCTAAAAGAGTACGCCACCAAACGATAGCCAAAAAGAATGGTTATCATCAACGAGAAGATAATAGCAATATAGCGTGTCTGCTCAAAGTGTGCCAACTTATAGACCCAGTAACTGAGGGTATTGAGTAGTACTTTTGTATTGTCATAGAGTGACTTTTCAAAAAGTAGTTTGACATGTACCTCATAATGCGAAGAGGTAAATTTTGTTTTATGATTGTGAATCAACGCTTTATGCAGATGCTCTTTGGGTAAGTAGAGCCAATTAAAAAATCGTCGAATTGGCCCTGCAAACCCTGTGGCACTGTATTGTGTTTTAGGGGAAGTACTATATCCACAACTCCATGTATGGCAAATTCTCTCTTTGACCTTAAAAAGTTTGTAGACATAAAGAAAAAGAAGTGTCAACCCAACCAATACCCCCAATAAAATAAGTGGTGAAACCACCCCTCCATTTAACCCCAAAGAGTGCATGTTGTAAATGCCATTTGGAAAAATTTCTCCATAAATAGAGGGAAACCCAAACGAGACAAAAACCATATCAAAAAGTTTCATAAAATAGGGAGTAAAAATCATCAAAGAAGCCACCACCAAGCTCATTAAAACCATTCCTATCTGCATCATTTTATTGACCTCTTCAATGTTCTCTTGATTCTCATCACGATATAACCCTAAAAAGGTAATTCCATACGCTTTAACAAAACAAGCAATCGCCAATCCTCCTGTCAATGCCAAAGCAAAAATAGCAAAAGGGATAACCAACTTTAGAGTCATATTGTCCAAAAGATTTGTCCCCAACATGGCTTGAAAAATCATCCACTCACTCAAAAAACCATTGGTTGGAGGAAGTGCCGATATAGAGAGACTTGCAAACAAAAATGTCATGGCAGTAATCGGCATAGCTTTAATAAGTCCCCCATATTTTTCCATATTTTTGGTATGGGTTTGATGCAAAATTGAACCTGCTCCCATAAAAAGTAGCGATTTAAAACTCATGTGGTTAAAGGTATGAAAAAGAGATGCCATAAAAGCAAAAGAGCTTAATGCTTTTAACTCTAGACTATCAAATATCATCCCCATACCAAAACCTATCAAGATAATCCCTATATTTTCAATGGAGTGGTTGGCAAGAAGTGCTTTAATATCGTGTTCACTCAACGCATAAAGCACCCCAACCAAAGAGGAGACACTACCAATAAGTAAAACAATAATCCCCCACTCTAAAGGCCAAGGATAGAGAATTTCAAACAGAAACCTAAAGAGTCCATAGATTGCCACTTTAAGCATAACCCCACTCATCAAAGCCGAAACAGGAGAGGGTGCAGAGGGGTGAGCATAAGGTAACCAAACATGCAGAGGAACAGCTCCTGCTTTACTCAAAAATCCAAACAACATAAAGAAGAAGAGTACCGTAGGAGAGATAAATGAGGAGGAGAGATTTTTAATCTCACCAAAACTCAACATTAATTGACCATCACTAATGAGTAAAAAGAACATCAAGAGAGCAATAAAACCCAAATGGGTCATTATAAAATAGAAATGACCTGCCTTTTGAGTTTCTGCACTTTTAGGGTCGGTTAATATCAGTTGCCAACTGGACAAACTCATCAACTCCCAAAAAAATAAAAAAACCAAAGCATTATCGGCAACCACCACCCCCATCATTGAAAATATAAAAGCAAAGTAATGAATAAGATAATAAGTTTTACGTTTAATATGAGAGAGATAACCAAAAGAGTAAAAGAGATTAGGAATAACACCTAAAAAAATTAAAAAGATAAAAATCTTTGATAATGAATCAAATTGAAACATATAAGAAACTCCAAAATAGAAGATTTTATATTTGACGGCATTTCTGTCGGAGAAATAATGGGGCTAAGATAACTAAAATTAACTTAATATAACATTTAAGCTTTTCTTTAATTAATCTCAATCAAGCCAAAAATAATTATTATCATTATCTCATTAACCAAAGAGATTCGTACAACCGATAAAGTTAAATTTTTCTCATTTTTTAAACTTAGTGCAGTAATGATGCCTGTGCTTATTCCCATTATTGCTATTCTCATCCCTAACTCCTTCATAATATTAAACATATTTTAATATTATATAATAATTTTATTTTTTTATTCTTAATTTTCCTGTAAGTTCAGCTAAAATAAATCAAGATATAATAACGCCAACTAAAAAAACAGCATCCCGTTACGTATTACAGGATGAGATAAAGGTCAATTTTGAGTGAAAATTTAATTGGTTATATTGATAGCCTAGGAAACATTATAGATACACAGAGTGCTGGCGAAAATAGCGATGCACAAGCTATTGAGTACGATAACTCAACAGCATCTTTAGAGATTGTTCGACACTCTACGGCACACCTTATGGCACAAGCCATTACTCAAATGTACACAAATGCTAAATTTTTTGTAGGGCCAAATGTAGATGAGGGATTCTACTATGATTTTAAAGTTGATGAGAAGATTGGCGAAGATGATTTAAAGAAAATCGAAAAGACCATGAAACAACTCATTAAAAAGAAGTATAAGATAGAAAAGTATGAGATTACAAAAGAGGAAGCTTTAGTAAAATTTGCAGATGATGATTTAAAACTTGAAGTTTTAAAAAGAATTCCAGATGCTGTTATATCTATCTATAAACAGGGAGATTTTGAAGATTTATGTCAAGGGCCTCATGTTCCTGCTCTAAGATTTTTGCATAACTTTAAACTAACTCGTGTTGCAGGTGCTTACCTTGGTGGAGACGACAGCAGAGAGATGCTTACTCGTATTTATGGTATTGCGTTTGCTGATAAAGAGACTCTAAAAAATCACTTAAAGATGTTAGAAGAGGCAAAAAAACGTGACCATAGAAAAATTGGTGCAGAGATGGAACTCTTTATGTTTGATGAAGAGTCTGGAGCAGGTCTACCATTTTGGATGCCAAAAGGGGCAAAACTTCGTCATAAACTAGAGACTATTTTACATACAGCACACCGAGTAAGAGGCTATGAACCAGTAAGAGGTCCAGAAATTCTAAAAGCCGATATGTGGAGAACTTCGGGACATTATGCTTGTTATGGCGAAAACATGTACCTAACGACTATTGATGAGCAAGAGTATGGAATTAAGCCAATGAACTGTATTGGTCATATTCAGATTTTTAAGCAGAGTGGAAAGAGTTACCGTGATTTACCACTAAAGTATTATGAGTATGGTGTGGTTCATAGACACGAAAAATCAGGTGTACTTCATGGGCTTTTAAGAGTAAGAGAGTTTACCCAAGATGATGCACATATCTTCTGTACACCAGAGCAGATTGCTTCTGAAGTTATTGATATTGTAGAGTTTGTTGACGCTGTAATGAAACTCTTTGGATTTGAATACACCATGGAGATTGCAACCAAGCCAGAAAAAGCAATTGGAGAGGATGCCGTTTGGGATTTAGCAACCCAAGGTCTGAAAACAGCATTAACTGAAAATAACCTACCATTTACTATTGATGAGGGTGGTGGAGCATTCTATGGACCAAAAATTGATGTAAAAATTACCGATGCCATTGGTAGAAAATGGCAATGTGGAACAATTCAAGTAGACTTTAACCTTCCAGAGCGATTTGGTGCAGAGTATGTGGCTGAAGACAACACAAGAAAGCAACCTGTTATGATTCACAGAGCGATTCTTGGTTCATTTGAGCGATTTATTGGAATTTTAACCGAACACTATGCAGGAGAGTTCCCACTCTTCCTAGCACCAACACAGGTTATCTTTGTACCTATTTCAGACAGCCATGTAGCCTATGCAAAAGAGCTTAAAAAAGAGCTAATGAAGATAGAAATTGATTGTGAAATTTTTGATAAAAACGACAGTTTGAACAAACGAGTACGAAATGCAGAAAAGCAAAGAGTTCCTTATGTGGTCATTGTTGGAGACGAAGAGGTTGACAATAAAAGTGTAGCAATTAGAAATAGACGTAAAAAAGAACAATATAATCTTTCTTTTGATGAATTTATGATAGAATTAAGCCAACAACTAAATGAAGGTAAAATTTGAGTAGACAAAACAACAGAAATAATAGAGGAAGAAAAAAGCCAGATGACACCATTATGAATGATAAAATCAGAGCCTCAGAACTTCGTGTTCTTGGTGATGATGGTGAACAGTTTGGAATTATTTCTCGAGATGAGGCTTTACAAATTGCTGATAATAAAGGTCTTGACTTGGTACTTATGTCGCCAAATGCAAAGCCCCCTGTAGCTAAAATGATGGACTACGGAAAATATAAGTATGAGCAAGAAAAAAAGAAAAAAGAAGCAAGAAAAAACCAAAAAACTATTGATGTAAAAGAGGTTAAATTTTCTTGTAAAATTGCTGATGGCGATATTGCCTATAAAGTGAAACATGCCAGAGAGTTTTTAGAAGCAGGAAAGCATGTTAAACTAAGAGTATTTTTACGTGGTAGAGAGATGGCAAACCCTGAATGGGGTGTTGATGTTCTAAAACGTGTATGGCCAATGCTTGAAGATGTTGGTGTACTTGAACAAGATGCTAGACGTGATGGTCGTTACGTCAACATGTACGTGACTCCTATTAAAAAATAATTTTACTTTCTCTTTCTTTTGTAACCATTTAACGTAAAGGTTAAATGGTTCTTTCCTACCCTAAACAAACCATTCACTCCATTTAAAGTAAGGAATCTTATGAAAAAACTTTCACTTATACTTATTACAACTCTAGTACTTTGGGCAATTTCAACATTTATTATTGGAAATAAAACCCAAGAAAACCTTCAGAATTATATTAATAAATCCAATAAAATTTATGCAAATAATGGTATAAAACTAAAACTCATAGCCTATGAACAATCTTTTTTGAACTCAACAGCTCAAATCGAGATAAATTTTTCAGATCCTGAAATGATAGAACTCTTAGAAAAAGAGTACCTGCTTCCTTTAAAAATCAACTACACGATTGAACATGGTCCCCTATTTTTTCAAAATGGTTTTGGCATAGGTTTATCAAAAATAAATAATGAATTACTCTTAAGCTCCATCTTTAAAGAAAGTACAAAAAAAGAGTTTTTAGCACTGGTTAAAGGGGATATAACTATAAAAACAGAGATGATTGTATCTTTTTCTAAAAAGCTTCACTATAAAATAAAGAGTGATGAAATTCTTATAAATAAAGATAAGAAAACTTTTTCTATGAGTCCATTTACGATGCAAGGAATGAGTAATATTGAAACATTTAAAGGCGATGGAACGGTAAAAATTACAAAGCTTGCACTTAAAGAAGAGAACAGTAATAACGGTATAGAACTAAATAATTTGGTAGCAGAGATGAATATTGATGAAATTTTTCAAGAGAGTCTCATTTTTGGAGATTTTAAATTGTCTGTTGCTAACATTCTAATAAATGATGAGTTAAGCCCTAAGTTCAAAAAAATCAATATTTCTATTGATACAGAGATGTCCAATAAAAGAGTTAGCCAAAGCACCATGAATAGCAAGTTTAAAGGAACAATTAATTTAGCCAACACTCCATTAGAAGAAAAATTTAAAGAGTTAGAGAGTATTCACATTGAAATGGAGATGAAAGAGTTGGGGATAGAGGGAATGTCTGAATTTCAAAATACAGCTCAAAGGGTTCAAGAAGAGCAAGCTCAACTGATGAATCAACTTCAAACACAAGAGCCTAAAGAGATGCAAGCAACCTTGGAAAAACTTGGAAAGATAGAGGAAAAAATACTTACAGAATTGATGCATACCCTTAATAAACTGTTAATCAAAGATAAAACAAACATCATCTACTCACTGAAGATGAATACCAAAGATAAACAGTCCAGTAAAGCTTTTATGGAAGTAGGATATACAGGGGATATCGAATTTAAAGGAAGCCTTGAAGAGCTAACCAAAAAGATAAAAAATCAACTCTTATCCTTGATAAAGCTAAACGTAAATATCACTCTTAATAAAAAGCATCTTCCACTCTTGCCTGTCCCTATGTTAAAGCAACAGCTCCAGATGGGAGTAGCACAAGGTTTTATAAAAGAAAACAACAACTCTTATACACTCAATGGTTACTATAAAGATAGAGAACTGATGGTTAATGATAATAATTTAACAACTACCATTTTACCACTGCTTATGATGATGACACCTCTTTAGATAAAGTCGGCTTTAGCCGACCAATTAAACCAATGATTAATCCATAATCATTACATTATTCCTGCCATCAGCACAAAAACCTGTAGCTCTTGATTTATGAGGAGCTATGTTTTTATTCCAATCTTTAGCACCAATAATAAGCTCTTTATCCAACATCTTATAGTTTCCTGACCAGCCTGAATTTTCTCTATAGATGGAGTCTGGTAGAGAAAGCTTGACCTCTTGCCAAGTAATTGTACTCTCTGAAAGGTTGGTTAATTTTACTGTACCACAATAACCAGCACTATTCGGACGAGGAATATAGAGGTCAATCTTTAGATTACCAATGTTTTTTGTTTGAAACTTCTTATAAATTGTACCTTTTGCATCATGTGTGCTAATATCTCCTGCATATCCTCTTCCACAAAATTTAAATTTATGATTTCGTGTGCTTGAGAGCAGTCTACTCCAATTTTGAGAAGTAATCAAGTAATTATTATCTTCTATATTTTGGCTATTGACTCCCCATACTCCAGACAGTGTTGAAGGAAGATGCAGTTTAAATGACCAATCATTAATATCTGTAGATGGGCTAATCGTAGCATAAGCACAGTAGTTTCCTTCGGATTGGCTAACATCAGAGAGAGTTATGGTTGGTCTAGTTTCGCCCTCTTTTAAAGGGGTCTCCACAGGAAGGGCAACTGAACTAGAGACATTTATATCTCCTGAAAGATAGGGTTTTATCGCTTGGTATCGTGGTGATTCTGCCCCTAAATAGCTGTATGATTTTGTTCCATCTTCATTAACTTCTCCTATAAATCTTGCATCCCAACCGTGATAGTATGGCGAACCTACAGTAAAATAGCTCCATGAGAGATTCTGCTGATTAAATATCTCTATCATATCTTTTATATACGTCTCTCCATTTGGAGACCAAAGCGTGTTACTAAACTCTGTAATCATTAGTGGCTTATGATAGGTATTTGTAAAGTTCACAATATCACTCATCACACCTTTTAGATAGGGTTTATCTACATAGCCCAAAACATCCATATCGCTAGGATAGGAGATAGGTTCACTATTTAGTGCTTGTTCTACACCAATCCGTTGATGGGTATATCGGTGTGGATTGTAGATATGTGCTGTATAGATAATATTATCTTCATTAAAAGGGGTAAAATTGCTATAATCTGATGTTCCACCCCATGCAGAGTGTGCATGAAAGATATATTTGTTGTCTCCTAATGCTCTTGTGGTAGAGATAATCTCTTGACTTAAACCTCTCCACTCTTTAGGTATTTGACTCTTTCCATCAATAACCACTACAGGTTCTGCCATAAATTCATAACCCAATAGATTACTATCTTTAAAGTACTCAAGCGTCTGCTTTGCAACATTTTTTATCTGATTGGTACAAACTGTATCTTCCCAATAAGAGGGTTGTGTTTTATCTACACATTTATCAAGAGCAACAGGAAAATCAGCAATTGTAATGTAAGATTGAACTCCACCTGTTTCTAGTTTTTGATAAATCTCTTTACTCCATGCTAAATTAATATCAAGAGCCTCTTGAGCCGATATATTTAATCTTTTCATAGTATTTCGTAAAAAAACATGAATTCGTACATGTTGTATCTTCTCATTTATAATAAAATTGACAACATTGTAGTTATCTTTTTCAGCCACAGATGCCATGGTATCAACACCTTTCCACGGCCATCCCTCGGGCATACTCTCTGCTGAAAGGTTTAAAGAGAATATAGCTCCAAGGCTAAGGGCAATAACTTTTTTCTTAATTTGACTTTTCATTGTTTTTCCTCTATTTTTAATCTCTTTTTTCCTTATAGAATAAAAATTCTATAAGGACTAATTCGCTTAAGGTAACTGAATACCAATCTCATCATAAGGAAGTGGAATAAACTTATCACTATCTCTTGGTAGTGGTGTCATTTCAGCAACATCATAAACAGCAAAATCAAGTGTACCTGACCATACTTTACCATCCAATGCCCATCGAAGATTGTCTTCTCCTCTGTTGTTTCTAAAGATACAATGTTCAGGAAGTAACCAATGAGTATCGATTACTTCATCCCAACTGTCTGGAATCAGAGCCAATTTAGGATAAGTTGAAGCGTAAATACCGTTTTTATAGTCATATCGTAAAGCTTTTTCTAAAAGGTTAAATGAGTTTCCTGAAACTTCACTATAAGCAGGAATTCCCCAATTCATACCCATAAACGGTGTGGCTACATGAACAAACATATTATTTTCAATAAGATTATCTCGTCCACCCGATTGTAACATCCCTTTTCCATCAATATTATAGAATAGGTTTCCAACAATCTCTTCTCCACTTAAGGTTGAATCAAAGTAGATACCTGTCAATATCTGTTGACTGTAGCTATTTTTAATATCATGAATAAAGTTATACTTTATCTTATTGCCTCGCTCTGTCCAGCTTCTACCACCATAGATTGCTCCTGCATCTTCGGTATATTTAAGAACATCATAAATGTTGTTATACGAGATAGAGTTGTTATTTCCTCCAAAGTTAATCGCTTGGTGTTTAAATCCATGAATCTCATTGTGTTCAGCAATATTTCCTGCACCAAATACCCCAATTGCACCTTGTGAAGTCCAACTCCATCGGTTGTCTCCAATAATATGATTATTGGTTACAAAGTTATTACCTGATTTAAGTGTATAGAGATTTCCACCATTTAAAGAGACGGCTCTTTCTCCTGATTCACTTAGCTCAGAGTATTCTACACCGTTATTATAGGTATCTTTGTTAAATTTAACCAAGTATCGCCCACTTAATCTAAGTTTTAAATGGCTCAATAGATTATTTGAACCCTCTGTAAAGCGTACAATATCTTGTCGGCTCATCTCTAGTGCCATATCATGAAACTCTACAAAGGATGCTCCTTCAAACTCAACCATATAATACTTATTCATAGAGGCATAAAGATGACTATCGGCTAAATCACGTTTTGGATAGTAGTATAAGTTTGAACTGTTTCTATCAATATAGTACTCCCCTGCTGTCGTTAACTCTTCAATCAGGTTATAGACATAATATTGTCTTTTTATCTCCTTTTCTGTAATCCCTAAAGGGTCATTGTACTTCATATTAATTACTCTATTGCTCGTATCAATAGAGACTATAGGGTTGTGTTCATTTCTCCATGCATAATAGAACATTCCATTAACCCAAACATCCTCCAAATTCTTCCATCGGCTTGGTCTGTCACCTATGTACTCAAAACTATGTTGTGAAAGTCCTCTTTTCATTGATGCAAAACCAAACTGTATCTCTTCAAAAGAAACAGTCATTGGTATTCCACTCGCTTCCTCTGATTTACCTGTAAAGTCTCGTGGAATAGAGTAACCTGTACCTGAATACTCAAAAACTGCATTTCTATAGTTATCACTGGTAATTGCCCATGTTCTTCTTACGCCATCACTATGTGCTTTGTAGTGACGGATGTAGTACTGCTTACCATCTACCAATTCATCTTTTTTAAATGAAGCATAGGTGTAAAAATCTTTATCTTTATCTGAACCAAGATTATGCTCTTTTGTATAGCTTCCACTTACATCAGGAACTAAATTTTCTCCGTAAATGGTCATTGTCTCATCGGTAAAGTAAGGTATTTTTGAGGTCTCATTTTTATCTGGCCATCGAGCAAGTGTTAATGCTTTGGTATCATCAAACAGCTCCATTGGTGCATTGGATGCGTAGTGCCACTCATCAAGTTTTCCTAGGTCTGTAATATTATGCTCATTTAAATTAAGCACTTGTATATGCTCTTTTGCATTCTCATCAAGTCTATCCCATAAAGGGTCACTACTATCAACAGATTTAAACCAATCAGATGCTATTGGAACAGCA
>Ga0256826_1002391_pt1 | contig 11467 bp, 12 predicted proteins | sample CV79metaG_FD_185975 | JGI IMG/M metagenome (GOLD analysis project Ga0256826, IMG submission 185975) | Hydrothermal vent microbial communities from East Pacific Rise, Pacific Ocean - CV79 | ecosystem: Environmental > Aquatic > Marine > Hydrothermal vents | place: Pacific Ocean: East Pacific Rise... | reverse complement strand
CATAAAATATCTAATAACTTTTTAGTTTTTTCTAACATTATAATTCTTTCATATATTTTACATGAGTATTAAATTTCTTAAGTAAATCAATATTCTTTTGTTTTAGGATAAATGGTTTCAACCTATCTTCTCCGAAATATCTAAGTAATAAACTTAATCTTTTATCATTATAGTTATTTAAAATTATTGTTATAAAATTACTAATGTCATATACATGTCCATTTTTAACACTATAAAATAAGTCATTCCCAAATATATTTTTATCTAATGTAATTTGTTTTTGAGATATTGATATAATAGGTTTAATAGTTTTTGAATAAGGATTTAATATATCTACTCTTGCTCTTTGTTTAGAGTTCATTATCTCAAATCCATCTAAAAATTTTAGATATTCATGATGTTTATTTAACTTGATTAGTATTAATATAAAATTATCATAAGATATTTTATTCTTTTGTTCAAAGTTTCTATATGTTGGATAAGTGATACCTACAAGATTAGCAAATTCTTTTTGTGTTAAGTTAAGTGCAATTCTTTGGGCTCTTATTGCTTTATTTGAATATCGTAATATTTCATCTGCTATTAAATTTAAAGATTTCATACCTTGCCTTTTTATTGTAATTAATAATATATTAGTAATTATATATAAATCTCAATAAAAATACAACTTAAATAATAATATATTATTATTTATATAGGGAATTTAAGTAATCTGGACAATGAAGCTTCTAAATATTTATTAAAACCTCTACTATTCTTGTTATATCTTTTTTTGGTACAGTTTAAATACTTGTTCATTAAGAGTAGGAATTAGAATATCAAATATATTATTTATGTTTTAGTCATTTTATTGGAGTAGTTATTAGTACTATTGGAGTAGTTATTAGCACTATTGGAGCATTTATTAGTATTATTGGAGCATTATGACACTTTTACTGTTTTCTTGTAACTTTATTATAACTTTTTTTATAAATATGAATGAATTTTACTGTTTTATCACATATTTTGCGATTTTTAATCATTTTTGATGCAAAAATTACTAGGTAATAGATATAAACTCCCAAGTACTATCAGGGGCTATACACTAGTGGATGTAGATGTATTTATGTCACTAATAATTACTCTTGGTATCTAAAATTAGCTATATCCTCCCAACTACTGACATTATTTGTTTTAGCTACTTTCTTTTTATTTGTACTTTTATATATCCCAAGGGATATAATTTTACTTTACTCTATGGTAGTATTTATCCACCCTAAACTAGTTAATTCTATAACTCTTTTATTATAAAATTTTCTTAATATATTACTAAATTCTTCGGCTTCTGGCATTGCTTTCCAAATAGGACCTTCTCCAATTTTTACACTTTGTTTCATTTTGTAAAATGGTATACTACCAAGCTTATCTATTTCATCAAGATACAAAGGCAAACCATTTTTATAGGTATTTGCTATTATAAATGCTTCTTTTTTAAAATCACTATGTTTTATATTTAATATTTTACATAATACTTTGAAGTCATTAGGTCTGATATTTGTTTGCTTACCATTAATTGAAATATGAGAATCCAGCTTTTTAGTAGTAGAGTAAATGCCTGTGCATGCAATATCATATAGTGGAGAAAATAATACCTTACCTTTATCAATTATTAAACTTAAGTTTTTAGTATGCATATCCTCATGCTGTATAATAACACTATAAACATAATGTTTAAGTAATTCCATTCTTTGATGAGGAGATATTAATTCTTTTGCAATTCTAGTAAATAGTTTTTCACTAGATGTATCATATTTATTATCACTTCTTAATCCCATATATACTGCAAATGTGGATTTAGCATATTTTGAAAGTTTATATCTATCAAATCTTTTTACTACATAATGATACTCGGAATTATCAGTTTTTACAATTGCAGAATATGGCACTTTAAAGCCTAATTCATTTTTTGCAAATGACATAAACAAATGTTCATTTAGTGCAATATGTGGAAAATATGATTCAGTATTTTTATTTGATTTAATTTTACTATATGGTTTTAATATGTAGTGATGAGTAATATTACCATCATCATATATTTCTTTTTTTTCAAAATCTATATTAACTAATTTTTTATATTGAAACCCTGATATTCCATCATTTTTAGCTTGTTTCAACTTTGTTAAATCATGGCTTTCGGGAAACAAAAATTCTTCATCAATATTAATTTTAAAATTACTGAGTACATTTATCTTTTTGTTAGTTCCTAGCATTGCATCTTGTATACTTAAGTAAGAAGGAGAAGTGATTGCTTTATTAATATTTACATCATCAAGTGTTTTAGTAAAGCTTAAATCTCCTATGTTGTCTGATAAAAGTGTAAGTAGTTCAAATTCATCAGATGTTTTATGTGCAGTTTCTAATATCTCTCTATTTATACCTTCGGGAATATCTTCTTCAAAAAGTGCTGGAATTTCTTTAAAATCATATGGAGAAATTGACACATTTAATAATGTAATTGCAGGAAGTCCATCTGCTATATAATCACTTAAATAATAAAATCTATACATATCATCAAGTTTAAATATTATTCCTGCTGCTTGGTTATTTTTGACTACATATATAAAATCGTATCTTCTATAGGATCTTTGTATATTCTCAATCCTAACTTTAGCAAGTGATGCTTTGCCTTCTTGGATTACTCTTTGATTATCTTTAAGTTCTTTAATAATTTTTTGCAAAGTTCTCAAATAGTTAGGTTTCTTATCTAAAATATTAATAATTTTATTTAAGCTGATATAATCATTTTGCTTTATTAATATATCTAAAACATCTCTAGTGTCGCTGCTTACATCATATTTTTTCATTTAAGTATATCCCGTATATAATTTAGTTTACTTTAAGTATTATAGCATAACTTAGCAGAAATAGCATGAAATATTAAATAAAACTTAGCCTTGTTCGTAATATGCTTAACTTATTGATTGTATTTAGATATTACAAATACCCTCTTCCATATTTAACAACAACATATTTCTTATAATAATCAATTGCAGCATCTAATGTACTAAAAAAATACTCAAAATAGAGGTTCGCGAAGAGGAATAAAAAGATGGTATTGTAAAGATTGTAATAAATCTAAATATAAGTATCTTTTTATAGCAAATAAAGAACAAAAATTATTAAATAAACCAATTGATGAAAGTATATTTGAATAAAGTCATTAAAGATAATACAAAGAGGTATACGACATTTCATTCGTTAAGACATTCTTTTGCCACATATAGATTAAAAGATATATTGGATGATAATATAACCGTACAAACATATAATTTTATTGAACTTAGTATGCAAATGGGACACCAAACGCCAGAAATGACAATTAATAAATATGTTCATAATGATCTTTTAGAATTAGTGAAATAATTTGGTATAATGTAAAAAATAAATTAGGATAAAGTAATTGGGTTCAAAAAATAGAATATATTTAGGTATATTAACAAAATTCATTTTGCATTTTCATCGTAATATATTTAAGAAAAATATTTATATGAGTAAGAGAATACAAGATAAAATTAATCTAAAACATCCTAATATAAAAGACTTTACTCAATATGATAACTTTCAGATACTATTAAATAATACTATAGGCTCGTGTCCTTATGATAAATATAATAATGTAATAAACTTTATAGCTCATATTGAAGATGAAAATAAATATATAATTTATTCACTTAAAAGCGAAAAGCACAATATCATCTGTAATACAATATTTTCATTAAGACCAGATACATTAAAAAAATACTACCAAGATGCAAATTTTAAATTATTTAAAAATGAATATAAAAAAATTATTGAGGGATACATAAACTAAGTCCAGTGACCAAACTGGAATCTCTTATCCTTATCACTACTATCCCTAGTAATGGGTAATCTATCACTTGTATCTTTAGCTGTGTTCTACTTCTAAAGTTGTAAGCGTATGGAAGGTCAATCTCCACCTCTTAGTACTATTTGTATATTATAGAATATTTAAATTATAATAAAGCTTAAACTAAGTATTCAAGTCGCCACCTTAAAATCTACTGAATTTCTTAATTATAACCAACTATTTACAAATTAATATAAAATTTAAGTAATAACTCCATTTTTATCACTAGTTTTATTTGTTCTTTCTTTTTCATAAGGAAGATTATATGTGATTTTATCTTTTATTTAGATAAAAGAATAATTAGCAAGTTTATTATCATCCAATGTGATATATTATTAATATTAGTATCTTTAATAAATCAAGAAATTCTTTTTGCGTTGTAAATATTTTATTATTTTAGCCTTTTAGGAATAAGAATCTTATTTCTTCATTCTAATTTTCTTGGAGTATTGTAATTAAAATATTTCTTCTTCTTCGGCCCATTCCTCATTAATATTATTTCTTATGTAATCTACTCTTTGATTATAATATTTATTAAAAGTAGCTTCTAGTGATATATGTGATGAGTATTTTCCATAGTAAAATGGAAGCTCTTTGATGTCATCTGGCAATCTTTCTATATACGAAATAAAGTTATCAAAAAAATATTTAGTAATTGATTCAATTTTCTGCATTGCAACTACTTCATCAATATCATGAAGTTTAGCAATTTTAATAAAATCTATAATTTTAAGATTACTTTTTTTATTTCCTATTTTCATGCCAGTATCCCTATTATCGAGACCCTTATATATTTTAGTTGTAGATATGTCATAATATGGTGAAAGTATTTTTTCTTTCTCTTTGATATCATTAGAACAATGAATTAATGAAATATTTTTAGAATGAAAATCTCCATGAGAAATAAGATTAGCAAAATAAAAAAATGCAAATAATTCTTCAATATCAGAAGTGTTTAAATAGTCTTTAGAAATATTTAGTACATCAGTCATGGATGGATCATATTTTCTTTTTGGATTAATTCCCAATAGTGTAGCAAACTCTTCATGGTCAAAACTAGAGTCATTGAATCTATCGTATCTTTTAATAATATAATGAAAATCAATACCGTTTTTTATAATAGCACTATAAGGAACCATAAATCCTAAATCTCTAGCTATAGTCATAAATAAATGTTCGTTAATCAATAGATATGGAATATAATCTCCACTTGTAGAATATGGATTAAAACTAGAACCATCTTTAGAGTATGGCTTCATTATATACTCACTACTTTCAGTATCATCATATGAAATTGTCTTTCTACCATTATCTACATGAACACTAAACTTATATTGATAGCCACTAAGTCCAGTCATCTTTGCTCCTGATATTCCTTTAGGGAACAATATATCATTGGAAATATCAAGTGAGTATTTTAAAATATTGGGAAATTTATAGTTGTTACATAATATTTCTTCTCTAGCATCTAAATAATTGATAATCTTATTGTGTTCAACGCCATTATATTTTGTTAAGTCATCATCGCTTGTAAATATAAAACTACCATGTACATTTGTAAGATGAAGCAGTATCTTAATACAAGAAGAAGAATCTAAAGATGATTTTAATAACTCAATTTGATTATTTTCAGGAATAAGATTCTCAAAAACATTAAATAATCCATTTTCACTTAGGTTTACTTTATTGTTAAGGCCTGGTATGTAAGATAATTTATCTGTTTCTTCAAAATAAGTAAAAGTTACATTATTAAAAGTTTCTTCCTCAAGATAACCAATAGGTGTATTTTGTTTGATTACGTAAATTTTCATATTAATAGTCCCTAATTAAGTATATATACTTAATTATATATAAATTACATTAAAGTAACCTTTTACTGCAAAAGTAAGCAGATGAAAGAATTATTTTACTTGAATACATCAATGTTAATTTTATGACTTGACAAATATTATTAATAAGATATAATTAAGTATATATACTTAATTAAGGACTATTATGAGAAAAACATTATTTGAGAAAAATCTTGCAGTAATAAAAGAAAAATTAATAAATTTTAAAACAGTTTATTCAGACAACGATCTAAAATTAATTCTTAAAGTACTCAAAGATGAAGAACTTGTATCTAAGAATTTAAGTTCGATAGCTTTTTTCCAAAAATTAAAAGATGAATTTGCATTAACAACTTATTCTGTACAATCTGACAAAATTAGAAAAGAAAGATATTCAATAAAAAAGATTGGTATATTTAATATTGTGGAAGCATTTGAGAAGAATTCTTTTTTCTCAATGAGTACTTCTTTAAATATACAAGGATTAAGTGATATAAAGAATAATATTATATTTTATTCTAAAGAACTTTCAATTAAACCAGGGCATGATTATATTGATTACGATTTAACTCAAGAGAAAATAGATAATGCATATTCTAAACCATATAGAAAGACAAAAAATATTGCAAAGTATAAAGACAAACATTTAGTGTATTTGACTCCTAAAAATACTAACCAAGTTGGAGTTATATTGTATGATGGATATAAGGTGTCAAGTGTAAATAGAGTACTAATAGAGATGATAGTAAATGTACAATATTTTAAAAGCTTTAATGATGTGATAGAAATATTTATTCCATTGAAAAAACAACTTGATCCTAAAAAAATAAATAAAATACTGAAAAAGATGAATTTTATTTACCCTTATTTACAATTATTGGGCTATGCACTTGAAGAGATTGGGTTTAATCGTAATGAATTAATTGATTTTAACAAAAATAAATCAGAGTTTGTTTTTTATACAAATAAAAATTCAAAAGTTTATGATTATAGTGAATATTGGAATATCAGATATTAAATAATAAAAATCTTTTTACCAGAAGAAAAACCGAAGTATAAAAATATTTAAAAGAGAATAAGAATTTATAAAAAGTTATCTTGACTTCTTGGGGTATTATATTTTTTAATAAATGAAATCTTATTCAACATCTGGCATTAGCTCTGGAAATAATCTCATTGCAAAATGTGCATTAAACTTAATTCTAATCTTACCTCTAGGTTCATCTGATTTTAAATAATTCATTTTTATTTACAATTAATATAGTAAAAATAAGTAAAATTTGTCCATAATAAGCATAATTATATAAAAAATACTAAATTAATGTATATATAATTACTTGATAATTATAAAAAGGTAGATTTTGACCAAATATATAAAAGTTAAATTAAATCAGTTTTTTAGATTAACAGATAGCCAACCTATAAAAGGTATTCTCGTACTGTATTAATACAAACATTATGACCTCTTTCTAGTAGTTCTTGATGTACTTTTAAATGACCATAACAAGGTATATCTTCAAATATTTTAACTATCTCATTTTTTATAGATTGTTTAGTTTTATTTACAATAGGTGCATAAAATAAATTACTTCTATTAAATTCAATTAATTTACATTGTTTTAATACAGATATTGTTTTATGCTCAGACTTATCAATTATATTTTTCTTACTAGATAATTCTGCTATTTTTCCTTAAATATTATGTTATTATTTAGTCCAATCAAAGATTTCTATTTTGTAGTATCCTGACACGCCACTCACTTCGTTCGTATTTTATTCACCAATGAATTGGTGATATCATTTTTGAAAAATAATACTATATTATTATCAAAATCAAACAACAGTCAAACAAATTTATCTTTTATAAAGCCTATAATAAAGGATATTTGAATATAATTTATGTTTATTTAAGCTTCCAATGAAACAACGGTGAAACAAAATTTAATATTACTTAGCCCACCATGGGATATATTTTCTTGCTCGAGTTCCTACACTTTCATCATAAATATATACTTGTTTTTCATTCAATGTATCTTTAATGATTTTTGAAACCATAGATATATTTTTTGTATCTATCCCAAATCGTTCTCTAAGTGATGTATTGGTCATATAATCTCTTTGAATATATCTTAAACTTGCATGTTGATAACATGCTCTTACCTTATCTGTTTTATCCATATCTTTAAGTTCTTTATGCGCAAAAAGTATAGAGACAGTATGTTCATTTGATGTTTCAAATATTGGTGCGGGTAGTTGATAAACCTCACTTTGTAAAACTATTTTATCTATACCGCTACCTCTTTCTTCACAAATACCTATTCTTCTCATAAAAGAGGCTAATGCTTCATTCCTAGATTTTGGAGGTGAATCTAAAAATCTTTGAGTATCTACAAGCGGTACTCCAGGATTTGTTACTTCAAAGCGATTTGAAAATATTTCTATCATTACAGAATTACCATTTTGGAAAAAATCTTGGTGTATAATTGCATTTGCTACTACCTCTCTAATTGATAGTTCAGGATACATTCTTATATTTTCCCTAAGTGCTTGGTTAATAACTTCATTTGATGGTAACATATTGTTTATATATTCAATTAAACCTTCAAAGCCAACTGCGTAACCTTTCTTACCTTCTATCTCTTTAATTGTTTGAAATTTTGTATTATCCTTATATTGTATAACTCGTATAGCTTTTCTTTTTAGATGAATAAATTTACTTAAATCTTTTGCAAATAATATTGCTCCTAGATTTGTAATACTCCATTTTGCGTTTTGAGTTTTTAAAATCAATTCATCACTCTGTAAACTTTCTAAAATCGCATTTCTATTTTCAGGTAAGGGCAGATTTAAAAGTTCAAAATATGATGTGTATTCTAAATATCCTAGAACTAAATTATTCACTGCAATTTGTTTCTCAAATGGTATCTTATCAAATACTCGCCAAAGTTCTCTTTCTTTTTCAGGTAGTTCTTTGAGTTTCTTCTTATGAGAATTAAGTCTTATATATTCATTTCCTTGAAAACTCACAGGATTTATAATAGCAGGAGTAATTTCTAAAAGCACAACTTTTTTATCATCAATTTCAACTTCATAAAATATAAAACCAATCTTTGGTTTAAGCAATCTTAAAAGCCAATTTTCTAATGCTTCATTTCCTTTTGTAGTTGTAGATGGAGTAAAAGTAGTTCCCAATATCTCATGTGTTTTATCATCTACTCCCCATATTACATAGGCATTTATTTTACTATGAAGTGCTGCGGAGTTTGATAATGCACTGATATATTCCCCTATCATAGTTATTATGCTTGAATTCTAGCCATTCTGTTTCATTTGGTTGCTTCAAAAGTTCTTTTATTAATGATATTATGTATTCGTTGCTTCTATTTATACTCATTTTAAGTTACTCCATTATTTCTCTAATATTTTGTTTCCATATACTATATATACTTAATAATTCTATTATATCTTAAATATCAATATATGTATTTTAACTTATATATACCCTCTTCTATACTTAACTTTTACATATTTATTAAAATATGACAAAGCATCATCTAATGTACAAAAGTAATATTTTTTAATTCCAGTTGGTCTTAAATTTCTTTTTGCACCATAGGTAATCATTACTATATAAATATTATCAAATAATGTTTTAGAATAATTTATTTTCAAATATCTTTCATTGTTATTAACAAATCTAGTTAAATATAAATTATTCTTAATATTTGACATATTGATTATCTTTTATAACTCTAATAAGTCTTTTATCTCTTTTGAGCCATAAAATGATTCTATTGCTTTATTTACTACAAAATCTAGTTTTTTCTTTTCATTTAGACCTTTTGTATCTTCTTCAAATAACATTGTTAATATTTTAAGTCTTTTTAAATTTTGAGTTTCTAAATTTATTCTTTTCCCTATAACTTCATTTTCTTGCATAATTACCCTTTTATTTTAAATATAACTATATTATAGCAATTATATAAATAAAAAGCAATAAATTAACATTATTTAAACTAAAATACAAATAATTAATATTTCTTCACTTGTAGCACCCTTTAGAAAACTTAAAAACGAAGTCATTTAATAGTATTATACCTATCAAATAATATACATAATATGAGATTAAGTATATTATTTGATATAAATTAGTATTTTAAATAGTGAATTAGCTTGATATAGTAGGAAGAATAGTTAAATTAAAAAGTTAAAAAATGAATATTATTCATAAAACTACAGTATAATGATAAAATAGCTATTTTATTGTGAAAAAGTATATTTATATAAATTAAAGAGATATTTATCACTAAATGTTAATTTTTAATTAAAATAGTTAGTGTAAAAGAAATTAAGCACTTAAATGCCTATATTTGAGAAGATAACCTGTTTTTGTACTAATTCATTATAATATTCATTTTCTTTAACACCATACATTGTTACAAATATAACTCTAATATCGTATTTAAAATTTGTTTTTTCATTAAAAATATTAATTTTGCTTTTTAAATCTAGCTTCTCGTGTTGGTATATTATGCTCTTTTTTATATGTTGGTGTACATACTTTACGACATACATTTGTATCTCATCTCGCTGTTAATGGAACACCAATTTTTACTATTCAAAAGTTGCTTAATCATAAAGATATAGCAATGACTACGAGATATGCAAAACTTGCACCTGATAGTGGAAGGAATTTTGTAAATGAACTTTATATGTAGTTTGGGTAAAATGTTGAAATAAGAATTAACCCTAGATTCATCACTACAAATAAATGTAGGATAGGAGTTGTCTAGGGATTACTTTGTAAGTATACAGAAATTTTAATAAAAATACAAGGGGTAAAAATTGAATCAAGAGTTATATAAACAATTAGAATTATCAATTTCTAAAGATAGATTGGAAGAATATAAAAGAATTTTAAGAACTACTAAAACTAAAACTGTATTTACTTACTATATTTTAAATAGTGAGTTGTCAAAAAGTTGGTATATGCCACTACAAAATCTTGAAGTAACATTAAGAAATAATTTTCATAATGTTTTTACACAATATTTTAAAACTAATAAATGGTACGAGATTGAAGATTTTTTAGAAGTTAATGAACTTAAAAAAATAGAAAGCGCAAAATATAAAATACGAAAATCAAGAAAAGAAGTTACTGCAAGTAGAGTAATATCTGAATTAAATTTTGGTTTTTGGACTGCATTATTTAGCACTCAATATGAACAAAAAATATGGATAAAGTATAGTAAAGATATTTTTCCAAATATTCCTAATAAAAACAAAAATAGAAAATTATTATCAAGTAAGTTAAATACTATTAGGTATTTTAGAAATCGTATTTTTCATTTTGAACCGATATTTAAAAATAAAAATCTAAATAGTGTTTATACTGATATATTGAATATGATTAAATGGCTTAACTTGGGTATTTATAGTGTAACTGTAGAATTTGATGAGTTTAATGATATTTGTAAAAATGAAACTAAAAATACTATTAAAAAATTAAATAAGATTAATCAAAATTACCAGCTCCAAAGCTGATAATTATCTTCTACTTAATTGTCAAAGTCTTATTAAAGTATTACGATAATTTAAATATTACTAAAAAAAGATATCAATCACCATTATCATCTTTTGGATTTAATAATGATCGTTCCATTTCATTATGATAATACCATCTTTTATCTTCAGAACATACTCCACTAATAAATCCAACTTTGTGGTGTTT
>Ga0256826_1002390_pt1 | contig 11467 bp, 8 predicted proteins | sample CV79metaG_FD_185975 | JGI IMG/M metagenome (GOLD analysis project Ga0256826, IMG submission 185975) | Hydrothermal vent microbial communities from East Pacific Rise, Pacific Ocean - CV79 | ecosystem: Environmental > Aquatic > Marine > Hydrothermal vents | place: Pacific Ocean: East Pacific Rise... | reverse complement strand
CTTTGTGGTCAATAAAACTCTCTAGTGGCGTTTGCATAGCTTAACTCTCCATATATTTATAAAATGTATTATACGCAAGATTATCTTTCAACTCTCCCATACCCTGCTTAATATTTATGCAAAGCTCTTTTAATTTAGATAATATATTTTTGATGTTATAATTGAAAATTATATCTGAAAAGGGGTTTTCAATTGAATCATAAAAATATTGAAATTCAAAAAGTCGAATCTCTTTATAATGCCCTTCTCAGTCCACTTTTAGCAATTTTTGTTCTCTCTTTCATCATTTATTATAGTTTTAACGGTCTTGTTCCTCAAGATAACCTGAACATCTGGCTTATCTTAAATATGCTACTACTGTTACTAAGAGTATTCTCATACCTCTCATACAAAAAGACTAAAGTAAATGCTCAAAATGTACAAAAATTTTACAGGTGTTTTTTTATTCTTTCCACTATCAGTGCTGTTCTTTGGGGTTCAAGTGCTTTTTTTATTTTGCCTAATGAAGTTGAGTATCGAATTTTAATACTTCTATTTATAACAGGTATCATCTCCGGTGGCACAATCAGTCTTGCTCCAAAAGTTGAAATTCTTTATGTTTACCTTTATCTTATTTTGGTGCCTTACCTATATGTTTTTTTTATTGAAGGCAGTGAAATTTCAAAAGCTTATACCTTTGCTATTTTCCTTTATCTTATCATTATTTCATCTATAGCTAAAAAAATATCTAAAGCACTCAATGACAATATTATTTTAGCCTTTGAAAAAGAAGATTTAGTAAATAAACTAGTTGACAAAATAGAAGAAGCAACATCTGCTAGTAAGGCCAAGTCTGACTTTCTCTCTGTTATGTCACATGAGATTAGAACACCACTAAACGCCATAATAGGGTTTGTAAATATTCTTAAAAAAAGTGAAGAAGATGAGATAAAATACAAATACCTAGATACAATAGGAAAATCATCAAACATACTGACAAATGTAATCAATGACATCCTCGATATTTCTAAGATTGAGTCAGGTAAGTTCACCCTAGAAAACACCGAATTTTCTCCCCAAGAAGAGTTTAATTCTCTCTTTGAACTCTTTAAACAAAATGCACAAGAAAAAGGTGTTACACTTGTTAATAATATCTCAACAAATTTACCACAAACTCTTTTAAGTGATATCTTGAGAGTCAAACAGATAATTTCAAATCTACTTTCAAATGCCATTAAATTTACACCTATTGGAAAAACCATTTATTTAGAGATTTACTTTGATAATGAGCTTTCATCTTTGCATGTTAGTGTTAAAGATGAAGGAATAGGCATTTCCAAAGAGAACCTGCTTCTAGTTACAGAAGCTTTTACACAAGCAGATGCATCTACTGCAAGAGAGTATGGAGGGACAGGTCTGGGTCTCTCCATTGTGACGAACCTACTAAAACTCTTAAATAGTAAAATAGATATTAAGAGTGAACTAGGCCAAGGTAGTGATTTTAGTTTTGATATCAAAATGCAAAAAGTAGAAACTTCTGTAGTAAAAGATCAAGAGGAGGAAGAACCTCTTTTTCCAACAAAAAAAATCTTAGTTGCAGAAGACAATAAAACTAATCAAATGCTTATATCTATCTTGCTAGAAGATATGGAGATAGATGTAACCATTGCAGATGATGGACTTATAGCTGAAACTCTTTTTAAAGATACTCATTTCGATATGGTACTTATGGATATAAATATGCCAAATAAAAATGGTATTGAGGCTATGAAAGCTATAAAAGAGTATGAAGAAGAAAATAATAAAAAAAGAATCCCTATTATTGCACTTACAGCAAATGCTATAAGTGGCGATAGACAAAAATATATAGCTGATGGTTTTGATGAGTATATTGCAAAACCTTTAGATATAAAAGAGTTAGAAAAAATCCTTAAATTATTTTTTGAATAAATTCTTCTCTAACTTGCCATATCATCGCCATCCATTGTCTTAGCAATGACAACAATACCCACTAAAAAAATAATTATTATTGCTATGTATAAATATGCCACTATATTTTCCCCTCTCTTTTCATTATCTCTAAAAAGCTCTGCATATCTTCATAAGAGCTAAATGCATCACGTTTAAAATAGAGTGTACTATTTTGTACCTGAACTAAAATACCATCTTCTATTTTTATGACACGAAAAATTTCATTCCACTCTATAAGTGTAGTCTCATTATAGAGTCCATCTTCTTTAAGCATGAAATGAGCCTCTTTTGAATCAATTCCCTGTTTGTCATAAAACTTTTCTAGCATCATCTTTCTAAGATACCACCGACCATAGTACCAGTAAGCCACTAAAAATGTTGAAGCATAGAGTAAACCATAAGAGTCATGTTTAAGAGCACCTACAATTGCGAACTGTGTGACTCCTACAAAAAACCACCCAAGATAGCGTTTGTTTGAGTGGCGCATGTCATACTCATAGAACTTTTGACTAGCCCCTATAGCTAACTCCCTAGTCCATGTAAACTCTATCTTTATCTCTTTAGACATGTTCTTCACACTCTTTTATAATTAAATCCTCTTTTTTAAGAGCTCCCTGCTCTTCTAGTTTTTCAATCATTTTTAATGTCTCTATATATTTTTGCTCAAACAGTAGACTATTTTTCTCATAAAGTTTTCTCTGCTTTTTAGAGTAGAGCCATGCAAAAAATACAGAAGAGGCAAAAAAAGCATAAATGGGGAGTTGCCACTCTTTTAAATCTAATAATACTATAAAGTACTGAACAGAGAAGAGTACAAAAAATTCTATAGAGAAAATAATTACAAGAGTAGAACTCTGCTCAAAGTCTAGAGTGTACTTTTCTATCTCCCTTAAATAAGCCAAGTTCGTATTTACTTCTTTAGCAGACTTTTTATACTCATCTTCTACTCTATCTAAATCTATATCTTTGAGATGAATATTACTCAAGTTATACTCAACATTGAGCTGTTTATAATCCTCTAAAATTTGAGGATTTGTATTTATGATTTCTAGGATTTCATCTTCAGTGACTCTTTTTTTGTCTGCAAGTCGCAATACATCTTGCAAGATTAAATCATACAAACCAACTGTTTTTATCTCTAAGGCTACTCTATTTAAGTGTATCAATTATATTTCCTGATTATTTTTTAAGAGAGCATATGCCCTCTTAAAAATTATTTGTGATTTTCTGCTATCTCTTCTGGTTCAATACCATAAGATGCTGTAGGATCCTGTGCTGGTAAAAAGATACCAATAAGACCTTTAATTCCCACTGACATAATAATGTTAAAGAGGAATATCGCCCATGCAACTAAAATCATAGTTCCACATATAGCGGCTAGAATCATCAGAGTATTAAACTCTCCATCAACATAGAGGTGCCGTCTAAGCATACCGTCTAAACCAGCCATACCACCAAATGCACCCATACCGATACCACCGATAAGGTAGAGCCAGAAGTGAGCATTTGATAGTTTTGATGAGTACATTTTTGTACCGTTTGTTACAATCGGCCAGAGTACATAAAGAGCACTATAGAGTGTCATATAAAGACCAACAATAAGAGCGATATGAACATGAGCCATAATAATCCATTGCGTATTATGTAAAACACGGTTCATACCCATATCTGCTTGAATAATTGCAGCAGGAATAGCTAAACCAAAACCAACTAAACCACCAAGAAGATATTTAAGCTCCATAGTCATTTTAAGTGGACGGGCTTTCCAGAGTGTTACAAGTGTAATAAATAGTGCAAGACCTTGTGTTAAGAGTTCAAATGCAGTTACCATCTCACCAGAGATAAGTTTCATCATCTCTGGTTGTCCTTGGTCAGCTAGAAGGTGGTGAGACCATACCATCCAAGAAACAAGAAGCTCAAGCATAAGTGCAGCACGAGCAACATTTTCCATAAATAGTTTTTGACCAGTGATAAGAGTTGCTAAAAGGTACCAAGAACCAGCAACATAGATAAGTACAAGACCATCAGCAACTAAATCAAGTCCCCACCAGAAGAAGTTTTTGTAAAGAAGTGCATCAACCGTTGCAACATCCCAGTTAGCTCCACTCATATCTGCAAGTAAGAAAACAAGTACTAAGATACCAGCACCAAGTATAACAATAGCATCAAGAAAGGTATCTACTGTTCCACGAAAAATTGCAACAACAGGAAGTGCTAAAGCTGGCTCTTTTGTATATGGAGGGCGACCTGTGATTTTATGCCAAAGATTAAGCATACCATCTATACCAAAACCAGAGATAAGAAGCTCTTTAGTTGTTTTATCTTTATGAACGCCAACACGAGCAAAAATTGTCGCGTAGATATTATAGATAAAACCTAGTGTTCCTATCATAATAAGTGCAACACCTAAGATAAATACAACCCCACCAATAGCATGAAACTGCTCAGTATCTGCAGGAAGAGGCCAGTAAAGAGTATAGAGTGGTGCATACTGCCAGAAGAAAGCAGCTAGCCAAGCAAGTGCAGTACCGATAGTAATCATTAGCCATACAAAGTTTGCAAGCTTAATACTATAAAGAGGTTTTTTCGTTAAAAATGGAACTAAAAACATAAAAGCAGCAAATACTAACTGATATGTAGAACCAAAAATACCTACAATTGGGTGAACAGTCATAATAGAAAAGTAGTGATCAGGATGTGAAAACATTGGAGGAAGAGGATTAACATCTGGTCCAGTCTGAACTAGACGCATTATCATACCTTCAACAGCAACAAGACCATAAAAGAGGAAACTCATAACAACTGCACGAAGTGTTACTTTTTGAAGAGCATTAAGACTCGTATGATCAAAGTTTGTACCATGTATTAAATTTTTCATTATACTCATAGTTTTCCTCCTCCTTCTTTACAACCTACAACTTCTACTAGGCCTTTTACAAACATTAAATCTTTTCCATTTTCATCATACTGATCCGGTCCAGAGTATTCAGTAGACATTAAATCAAAAAGACCATTATGGTTAAATGTCCAAAGTAAATCATTTGGATCAAGTATGCCATTAACATCTGTTCCTGGATTAACCTGCATCTGAAGAACAAGGGAGCCATCTTGACGAAATAACCCAAAACCATACACTAAGTCACGACTTCTTGCATCAAACTCTATAGTCTGACCACATTGTACTGTGATTCGTTCAGGTAATCCTATCCATTTATGCTTTGCTATCTCAAACTTGTACGAAGCATCAGGTGTAATTTCATGCCTTGTTATATCTTGAGAAACCCAAGGTATAGTGTTGTATGTAAAAATGTGGTGTCCTACACCACCAGCAACTAAAAATGCCATATATGTATAAAATGGCAAACGAAATACTGATTTTGCATCTTTTCTTGTAAGGTTATACCCAAACCAAGCAATGACTGAAATAATCATTGCTGAATAAATTGAATATGCAACCCAGTGAAAAGACAACAATTCAGCTGAATTTGAAAATGTCATCTCTTTGTCTCCTTAATTTAAAAAAGAAATTTTATTATAAATAATAAATTGATTAATTGATATACATCAATACTTTAACTATTTAATCATGTTTTTTGTATAAATTTTAATCATATGATATTTTTATGATGATTAATTTTTAATCATAAACTTAGAGATATCTACTGATATTTCTATTATAATTACAGCAATAAACAATCACAGGAGATATTTTATGGCAGGATTTAAAGATTTAAAAGGACAAGGACATGCGCCAACACTGTTCATGGCTTTTTTATACTTCGATATGAGTTTTATGGTGTGGACAATGCTCGGGCCATTAGCATCTGAAATTGCTGAAGCATTAGCACTTGGTGGACGTATTTTAACAGAAGGTGAAATTGCAACACTTGTTTCACTACCTATTTTATCAGGTGCCATTTTAAGAATTGTTCTTGGATTTGGTGTTGACAAACTTGGTGCAAAAATGACAGCACTCATCGCTCAAATGGTTGTTATTCTATCTTTAGTAACTGCATTTATTATGGGTGATACTATTACATACGAGGTACTTCTTATAGTAGCACTTGGTCTTGGTTTTGCAGGAGCTGCATTTGCAGTTGCTCTTCCACAAGCAGGTCAATGGTATCCACCTAAACTTCAAGGAGTTGTTCTTGGTATCGCTGGAGCTGGTAATATTGGTGTTGTAATTGATTTTCTTTTTGCTCCCAAAATTGCAGAGTTATGGGGATGGCACTCAGTATTTGGTGTAGGTGCAGCAATGGCTATAATAGTATTTATCGCTTATGCTTTTATAGCTAAAAATGCTCCATCAGATGTTTATACTGCTCGTCCTAAAAAAGTAAAAGATTACATCAAACTTTTAGGTGATAAAGATACATGGTGGTTCTCACTTTTCTATGCTATATCATTTGGTGGTTTTGTTGGATTTGCTGGATATATGAAAGTTTACCTTATGAATACTTACCAAGCTGATATGTCAGCATTTGGAATTGAGATGTTTGATGAGACAAATGTAAAAGTAATTGCTGGGTACTTCGGTGCTTTATGTATCTTTGCAGGTGCTGTTCTTCGTCCTATTGGTGGAAATACTGCAGATAAAGTTGGTGGTGTAAAGTCACTCTACTTCTTCTACGGTATGGTTGCAGCTCTTGTTGCTCTAACTGCATTAGCTCCGTTACCATTTTATGTAGCTATCTTTATTCTTTTCCTTATCATGGCAAACCTTGGTATGGCAAACGGTGCAGTTTTTCAACTAGTACCTCAGCGTTTTGGTAAAGATATCGGTATCATGACTGGGCTTGTTGGTTGTGCTGGTGGTCTTGGTGGAACAGCCTTAATCAAAACTCTTGGTTGGTCTAAAGGTACTTTTGGTGGATACACTGAAGGTTTCTTAATCTTCGCAGCTGTTGTTCTAGTGGCTATAGTTGGACTTTCATTAGTAAAAACTAGATGGAGAACAACTTGGGGTGTTCAAGCTGGTGGTAGAATTTAATCACCCATATATAAGTTTCTCCTAATACATTTATTTGGTTTCATTTTAATTAATGGAGCTAAATAAACATCTTTCCATATATTTCACTTATTTAATGTGCTATATTATCTCACTTCTCTCTAAATTTGATAAAATAAATAGAAAATAACGTACTTATTGATATATATCAATTTATCAGCCTCTCCAAAGTGATAAAATTTATCGTTAACGGACACTTTAACAAAATTATCTAACAGGAGAAAATATGTCACTTTCAAGAAGAGAATTTCTGAAAAACTCAGCAGCAGCATCAGCAGCAGCAGCGATTGGTATGAATGTACCAAGCGAGCTAGAAGCAAGTGCAGCAACAGCTGAAAGTGGATGGAGATGGGACAAGGCAGCTTGTCGTTTCTGTGGTACAGGTTGTGGTATTATGATGGCTACAAAAAATGGAAAAATTGTAGCGGTCAAAGGGGATCCAGCAGCTCCAGTAAATCGTGGTCTAAACTGTATTAAAGGTTACTTTAATGCGAAGATTATGTATGGTGCAGATAGATTAAAAACACCTTTACTCAGAATGGATGCAAATGGAAAATTTGATAAAAAAGGGAAATTTGCACCAGTTACATGGGAAAGAGCTTTTGATGAGATGGAACTTAACATCCGTAAAGCACTTAAAGCAAGTGGACCTGAGGGTGTAGCAGTATTTGCATCTGGTCAGTATACTATTATGGAAGGGTATGCAGCGCAGAAAATGATGAAAGGTGGTTTTCGTTCAAATGCGATCGATCCAAATGCTCGTCACTGTATGGCTTCAGCTGTTGTTGGTTTTTACCAAACATTTGGTATTGATGAGCCTTCTGGTTGTTATGATGATATTGAGCTTACTGATACAGTTGTATCTTGGGGTTCAAACATGGCAGAAATGCACCCTATTCTTTGGTCACGTGTAACTGATAGAAAGTTATCTGATCCTGAAAGAGTAAGAGTTATTAATATGTCTACATACAGACATAGAACTTCTGATTTAGCTGATATTGAAATCATCTTTACACCAAATACTGACCTTGCTATGTGGAACTACATCGCAAGAGAAATCGTTTATAATAATCCTGATGCTATTGATTGGGACTTTTTAAAGAAAAACATCGTTTTCGCAGCTAGTCCAGTAAATATGGGTTACGGTATGAGACGTGCCGGTGAAAAATCTATCTCTCCAGTAAGAGAAGATGGTTCAGCTGGTAAGTATTCAGCGAAAGAAATGGAAACAATTAACCATGAAATGGTACATAAAGTTTCTGCAAACGAAGCACCTGCCTTAGCTGCTTATGGCTATAAAGAGGGTGATGATATGGTTAATAAGCCAGCCGGCTTAAAACACTGGGAAATCTCTTTTGAAGAGTACAAAAAATTCCTTGAACCATATACACTTGAGTATGTAGCAAAAATCTCTAAAGGTGATCCAGATGAGGACATCAAAGAGTTTGAAAAGAAACTACAAACTTTAGCTAACTTATATATTGAAAAAGGTCGTAAAGTAGTATCTTTCTGGACTATGGGTATGAATCAACATACACGTGGTACTTGGGTAAATACACTATCTTACAATGTTCACTTTATGCTAAATAAACAAGCACTTCCAGGTTCTGGTGCATTCTCACTAACTGGTCAACCTTCAGCTTGTGGTACAGCTCGTGAAGTTGGTACATTCTGTCACCGTCTTCCTGCTGATATGATGGTTAAAAACCCTCATCACAGAAAGAAAGTTGAAAATAGATGGAAAATTCCAGAAGGTACATTAAACCCTGTTGGAAATCAACACATTATGAAAATTCACCGTGATATTGAAGATGGTCTTGTAAAATTTGCATGGGTAAATGTTTGTAATGCTTACCAAGATTCAGCATCTGCAAAACACTGGATTAAAGCAGCTCGTGAGATGGATAACTTCATCGTAACTTCTGATGGTTATCCTGGTATTTCAGCAATGGTTTCTGACCTTGTTCTTCCATCTGCGATGATTTATGAAAAATGGGGAGCTTATGGTAATGCTGAACGTCGTTCACAACACTGGAGACAACAAGTTCTTCCTGTAGGTGATGCTATGAGTGATACATGGCAGTGGATGGAACTTTCAAAAAGATTTACAGTTAAAGATTTATGGGGTCCATATACTTTAAGAAACGGTAAAAAGCTTGCTGATGTAAGAGAAGCAGCTCATAAACTTGGTTACACTGATGATACTACAATGTATGAGATTCTTTATGCAAATAAAGAAGCAAAATCTTATAAAATAGATATGAATTCATTCCCTCAAAAAGGTTATGATAACTCTGACTGTAGTGGAGATAGTAGAAATGTAATCGGTAGTGATGGTAAAGTCGTTAAAGGTTGTGGATTTATGGTTCATGAGTACCTCTGGGAAGAGTATGCTTCATTTGGTCGTGGTCATGGTCACGATTTAGCTGATTTTACTACTTACCATAAAGTTCGTGGACTTAAATGGCCAGTTGTTGATGGTAAAGAGACTGCATGGCGTTTTAATGTGAAATATGATCCATATGCTGCAGCAGCTGTTGCAAAATCTGGAAATGGTTCAACACATGCATTCTATGGTCCATTAGCAAAAGCCTTAAGTCAAGGTAATTTAAATGGTATCACTGATAAAAAGAAAGTACCATTACCAAATAAAGCAAAAATCTTTGCTCGTCCATACATGGAGCCACCAGAAGTTCCAGATGCTGAGTATGATACATGGTTAGCAACTGGTCGTGTTCTAGAACACTGGCATTCAGGAACTATGACTATGCGTGTACCTGAACTTTTCCGTGCAGTTCCAGAGGCTTTATGTTATATGAATCCTAAAACTGCAACTGAGAAAGGGCTTAAACAAGGTGACCTTTGTTGGGTTGAATCACGTCGTGGTAGAGTAAAAGCTCATGTTGAAACTCGTGGTAGAAATAGACCTCCTCGTGGATTAGTGTTTGTTCCATGGTTTGATGAAAAAGTATTTATCAACAAAGTTTGTTTAGATGCAACGTGTCCTCAATCAAAACAGACTGACTACAAAAAATGTGCAGTAAAAATTTACAAAGCATAAGTTAAAAGAGAAATAAAAAGATGAAAAAACAGGCATTAACTGATAGAAGAAAATTTATTCTTAATATGGCAAGAGGTGTAGGTCTTGCCACTATAGGTGGATTTATATGGAGTGCATTTATTGATGAGGCAACTGCCTCACAACTCACACTTCGCCCACCTGCAGCACTTAAAGAAGAAGATTTTTTAAAAACATGTATTAAGTGTGGACTCTGTGTTGAAGCTTGTCCATACGATACGTTAATGCTTGCTTCTCCGGGTGACAATAAGCCTCTTGGTACTCCTTTCTTTGTGCCTAGAGAAACTCCTTGTTATATGTGTCCGGATATTCCATGTGTTCCAGTATGTCCTACTGGAGCTCTGGATGAATCTAGTGTCACAACGAAAGAAGTTCTAGATATAAATAGTGCAGACATGGGTTTAGCTGTCATAGATCACGATAGCTGTATTGCTTTTTGGGGTATACAGTGTGATGCTTGTTATAGAGCTTGTCCTATTTTAGGTCAAGCGATAACTATTGATTATCAAAAAAATGAACGTACAGGAAAACATGCTTTTATGAAACCTGTTGTTCATGCTGATGCTTGTACTGGATGTGGTATGTGTGAACATGCTTGTGTTACAGAAAAAGCAGCAATTCAGATACTACCAAGAGCATTAGCTCAAGGAAAAGCTGGTGATTACTATATCAAAGGTTGGGATAAAGAAGATGAAAAGCGTTTAGAAAATGCGCATGAAATCAAAACAACAACTGAGATTAGTAAACAGAAGCCTACTGATAAACTCAATGGAAGTCTATTAGAGGGTCTGTACGAATGAAAACTCTATGGAACAGTTATAGATACCTTATATTAAGAAGAGTCACACAGATTGGTTTACTCGTCTTATATTTTGGTGCAAATGCTTGGGGCTGGAGTCTGCTCAAAGGGAACTTAAGTTCTTCATTGATTTTTAACACGGTTCCAATGAGTGACCCTTATGCAGTTTTACAGATGATTGCAGCTGGTGCAACTCTCGCTACTGATGTTTTAATCGGTGCTTTAGTTGCTACACTCTTTTACTTTCTCATTGGAGGAAGAGCTTTTTGTTCTTGGGTTTGTCCTATAAATCTGGTAACAGATTTTGCTGCTTTTGTAAGAGAGCTTATTGGGATGAACCAACTAACTGGTGTAAAGCAACCAGCATCAAGAAACTTAAGATACTGGGTATTAGCCTTAAGTCTTGTTATCTCAGCGATTATGGGTGTAACAGCATTTGAGTTTATCTCACCAATATCTATGGTTCATAGAGGTATTGTGTTTGGTATCGGCTTTGGATGGGCAGCAGTGCTCATCATCTTTTTATTTGACCTCTTTGTTTTAAAACATGGATGGTGTGGGCATATCTGTCCACTTGGTGGATTTTATTCACTACTTGGTAAATTTAGTCTTATTAGGGTTACACACA